>ERZ1034984.2737-NODE-2737-length-13769-cov-12.532084_pt1 | contig 13769 bp, 12 predicted proteins | sample MGYA00520589_ERZ1034984 | MGnify/ENA primary metagenome ERZ1034984 (study PRJEB33766, sample SAMN09781790) | gut metagenome | biome: gut microbiome | host: Homo sapiens | place: Madagascar | study: EMG produced TPA metagenomics assembly of the PRJNA485056 data... | reverse complement strand
CCCTTATGACGCGTCCTCGGGCAGAGGGGTCTTCTTGCGACCGAAAAGCTCGTCCCAGTCGCATGCCGCAAGCACCGTGCCCGCCATGATGACCAGGCAGCACACGATCTGCACGGCAGTCGGCACGCTTCCCAGAAGCACGAGTCCGAACACAACAGCCCAGGCGGAGTACGTGATGTTGAGCGCCATGCAGCGCGCCGCGCCGATGGTCGCAATGCCCTTGTAGTAGAACAGATACGATGCCGCACCCGCGAGGCCGGAAAGCACCACAACGGCAGTGGAAATCGACGGCAGCGCGCTCGCCGTGAACGCCCATGCGCCGAACGCCGGCAGCACCACCACGGCGTACACGATGGCAGACGTCGTCTCGCGAATCTGCAACGCCGTCTCGTTGTCGACCGCATCATCGCGCATGCCCCAAGCGCACAGCACCGCCTCGCTGCCCCAACCGACGACGCACACGACCGCGCCGACCAAGCCAAGCGCCGCGTTTCCAACCGACGAATCACCCGAAGTGGCGTACCCCATCACCATGACGCCCGCGAGCGCGCAGGCAAGCGCAACAAGTTGGCGCGGCCTCATGCGCTCCTTCAGCAGGATAAACGCCATGAAGGTACCGAACGCAGGGTAAAACGCGGAGATGATTGCGGTATAGCCTGCACCAATATTGTTAATCGCGACCAAATAGCCCGTCATACCCAAAGGTCCGCCGAGAAGCGCACCGAGCATGACCACCTTGCCGCTGCGTGTCTTTAGGGCCCGAAGCGTATCGCCAAGGCGGCGGCGCACGCCCATGTAAAGGAACAGCCAGATGGCGCATGCCGCATCGTGCATGAATGCGCTCGCGATCGCCGCAAACGCAATGGCCTCAGGCGTGCCGATGAACGCCCCCATCGTGAGGGCTATCCCCAAGATAACGGTGTCCAAACCCCACAGAAAGCCGCTTGCAATACCGAACCTCATGCGATTCCCCTCTCCTCATTTTGAGCGATTCCTTCATAACCTGAGATCACGCGGTCGAAATAGCGCAGCGCATAGCTGTGATAGATTTCTTTCCACTCGCCCGCGCTCCCGCCGACGGCCTCCTTATAGAGCGCCCACAGATACCAGCACCAACCGGCGAGCGCCACGAAAGCGAAGTTGTGGCAGCGCTCGGCAAACGTGGGAATGCGCCCGAAGTACGCTGCAAGCGCCGCATCGGCCTCGGACTCGGAAAGCTCGCAGCACACGGTGAAGGTGCCGAAATCGTGCGCGTAATCGGACATGCCGGCATACTCCCAGTCGATAAGGTGCATGCGGTCGGATCGGTCAATGAGAATATTCAGGTTGAAGAAGTCGTTGTGCGTGATGCACACGGGCGCACCATCGGCGTGCGTGAAGGCGGCGACGCGATCCGCCTTTGCGGCGAGCTCGTCATAGCCGGGCACCGTAATCGGTCCCAGTTCGCGCAAAAGCGCCTCATAGCGCTTTCCCTCTTCGTAGAAGTCGAACGTGCGGGCAAGGTGCGCGTCGCTTTCGTGAAGCGTGCGCGCCATGCGCATCGCGCAAGCAACCTGCTCGGCATCGCGCGCATCGAGCTCGCGGCAGTCCACGAGAAAGCGGGAAAGCTTCCAGCCCTGCTCGACGTCCTCGTAGATGAAGGTGCCGTCGAGCCCGATCGAGCGCGCGAGCTTCAGCGCCTCGACCTCGGCCTTGCGGTCGATGAGGTCCTCGGTGCCCACGCCCGGCTGTCGATACACATATTCGCCCTCTGGCGTGGCGAAATGCCACGATTCGTTTGTCAGACCCTGTTTGAGGGGCCAGATGTCGGCGATCTCGTCGCGCGAGACTTCCAACACCGATGAGATGTGCGCATATGCGCACGCGGGCAGTGTGCCCTGTTCTTGTTCCATACCCACTTGTTCTCCCCAGACTCAGTAGGTTACTTACTTGCTATCTTTCGTTGGAGCGGACGAACCCGTCCAGCACATCCGTTACGCGCAACGCTCGCCTGGCGTCACTCTACGCTCTCAACCGCACACTCCGCGTCGTAGAGCACGTCCTCGCCCACATGATGTAGACCACGATGGTTCCGATGAGTTCCACAGGCTTCCTTTCAACCACTCAGGAGGACCCGCCCTTTAAGCGGGCAAAACATTGCGAAGCAGGCGCTCCTTAGGCGACCTGTCCCGGCGTCGCGCCGTACAAATCGAGCGCCAACGTCGAATACGCCTTCGCCGTGCGATACCACAGGTAGAGCCATTCGCCCACCGGATCGCCCGTCGACTCCTTGTAGAGCGCCCAAACGAACCAGTAGTATGCGGCGAGCGCGACATACGCCAAACAGTGGCGCATCTCGTTATCGGTCGGAGTCCGTCCGAAGTAAAGCTCGATCACATGGCGCGCCTCGTCGACCGAGTAATCGGAGCAGCAGATGAACGTGCCCAGATCGGAAGCGTAATCCGACATCGCCGAATACTCCCAATCGATGAGATACATCTCCTCGCCGCGCACAAGGAAGTTCGGGCTGTAGAAGTCGTTGTGGCACAAACACGGCTCGACGCGGTCCGCGCGCACGAACGCATCGAGCACCCCGGCGTTGCGCCCGAGCTCCTCGCGATCGGGAAACGACGGGTAGCTCTTCCTGCCGAGAAGCTCCACAATCGCGACCGCGTCGCGGTACACGTCGAAGGACCACTCGCTCTTCTCGCCGCTGTCATGCAGGCGGCGACCCAGTTCCATCGCTCGGCGCACGTGGTCCTCGTTGTGGTAGTCGAAGGGAACGCAGCCGTCGATGAAGCGCGAAATCTTCCAGCCTTCGGCGGGGTCCTCGTGGATGAAAGTGTCGTCGATGCCGAGTTTCTTCGCAATGGCCTGCGAAAACGCCTCGCTTGCGCGGTTGATGATCTCGTCGGTGCCCACACCTGGATGGCGATAGACATACGACTCGCCGCGCACCACGAAGCGAAACGACAGGTTCGTGAGCCCCTCCTTGATGGGCACGATGCCCTCGACGTCGCCGCGCGAGCAGTCGAGCACGCGGCAGATGTTGTCGAGAATCGCAGAGTCGACGTTCTCGATGAAGTCGTGGTCGAACTCCTTCAGGTCGGCAATGGAGTCGAACTCATAGATCACGCCCGGCTCATAGGGCCGCATGACCATGCGCAGCTCGTCGAGGTGCGCACGGTAAATATCCTCCCACAGCTTGCCCGCGGTCTCGGGCCGATCGTACTCGTCGACGAGGATCCTCACGAAAGTCTCGGAGAACGCGCGGTCGAAGTACACGTGCCCGAGCATGCCGTACTTGTCGCGACCGCCGATGGTCACGCCCGTGATGCGCCCGTCGCGCGCGGTGTCGAGCAGGTACTCGTTCGTCTCGCCCGCGAAGAACACGCCTGGGTAATAGGCCTCGAACACATACGGTTCGAAGACGTTCTCGGTGAAATAGTCGTCCGACGAGCAGACATAGGTGTTCCCCAGCTTTTCGCGTACGAGCATGAGGGTGGAATTGTTGTTGCGCACGGAATATTCCGCATTCACGCGGATGGTCACGCCGAACTTGTCCTCAAGATAGAAGAAGGCTTCCTTCATATACCCCACGACAACGGTGATGTCGGTGATGCCCGCCTCTCGAAGCTGGCGGATCTGCCGCTCGATGAGCACCTCGCCGCGCACGGTGAGCACGCCTTTGGGCTTCTCATAGGAAAGCGGCGCGAAGCGAGAGGACAGCCCGGCTGCCATGATGATGGCGTTGTCGACCTTGTAGGGCGAAAGCGCCTCGAAGCCGGCAGGCGTCACGGAGAAATTCTCCGCCAGGCCCGCGTCAACGAGCGCGCGATACGCCGTGTTCACCGTTCCGAGCGACAGACCGGTTGCCGTCGCGATGTGGCGCTGCGTGTGGACGGCCTCGTCGCGCAGCGCGTTGAGCACCTTGAACGTGCTTTTCGTCAATGTCATTGCAATACTCCCCAGTAACTGAAACGAGGAGTATTCTAGCGGAAATTGTTCAGTCTTGTAAAGTTTTAATCAAGAGTTGAACAAATGCAGGTCAAAAGCTTAGGCGTACGGCCCGAAATCAAGCTCGACGGGCGCATGGTTGCGTCGCGCCTCCACCGGGGGAAGCTTTTGCCACTCGCCGTAGAGCTGGCGCAGGAAGGCCTCGGAGTCGGCAGGTGCGGGGAGCTCGCATCCTTCGAAGGTGACGGTCGAAGTCGGCAGCATCATCGAGCGCGCGTAGGGCTCGTAGGTTGCATACGCCATGACAACGAGATCGTCAGATGCAAGCGAAGGGTCATTTCCACAGGTGGCAGCTTTGTTGAAGCGCGATACGATCTTTTCGGGGGAATAGAGGCCACGTGCCGCGAGATGGGCTGCGCCGCAAGCCGCACGCTCGATCGCGCCGAGCGCTCCCTTGTGGGGCACGACGATGCTCTTCGCATGGGAAAGATACGACGCGCTTTGCCAGAAGCGGCAATCGCGACGCTGCTTTGCCGCCGTCGCCGGGTCGGACGAAAGGGCGTCATAGGGCAGAAGATCGACGAAGATTCCCTGATCAAAGCCTGCTTCTATAGTCTCCTCCGTCGCGAAGCGCGTGCCGCGAAGCCACACCTTGCCGAACAGCGCCGCCTGATGCGGGTTCGTCTCGGGGGTCGACACGACGTATTCCTCGCCCAGAAGCGCCGGCGCCTCGGCGACAAAGCGGTCATAGTCCGCGCGCGGCATTCCCAAATCGATGTCATCATCCCACGGGATAAAGCCGCCGTGGCGCAGCGCCCCGAGCACTGATCCCGAATCGAGGAAGTACGTGATGCCTAGCTCGCGGCACACGCGATCGATTTCCTTTAAAATACGCAGCTCGAGCAGCTGAAGTTTCCTTAGGTCCCTGTCGTCGTATTGCATTGCGTTCCCCAACCTATCTGCCCGAATAATCCCTACAACCTACCATTGCGCGCGCCGCCCCGCCGCCGCGGCCTCGTAGAACGCCGCAAGGCGCATCGAGGTGTCGGCGATGTCGAACCCGTGCGCGCGAACCTGCTCGCACGCGTCGCTGCGTGCAGAGCGCGCCGCAGCCGCAAGCATCCTCACGCACGCGCTAGCCCATGCCTCGGCGCCGTCCGCCAAAGACATGCGGCTTGTGCGGTCGCTCACTACCGCAAGCTCGGGCACGCCCGTCGAGACGATAGTCGGCAGCCCCGACGCCTGGGCCTCGACCGCGGAGAGAGCAAGCCCCTCGTTCACCGAGGGAAACACGAACGCGTCCGCCGCTCGCAGAAGCCGCGGCACGTCGTCCACTACGCCGAGAAAGCGCACCGCATCCTCAAGCCCCAGCTCACAAGCACGTGCCTTCAGGGACTCTTCGAGCTCGCCGCGTCCGGCGCATAAAAGCACTGCGTCAGGAAGCTCCCGTTTCACCTGGGAAAACACCTGCAACAGGAACTCGTGGTTCTTCACGGGAATCAAGCGGCCCGTATGGCACACGACAGGGCGGCCGGAAAGTCCCAACTCGGCCTTCGCCTGCTCGTGCGCAGCCTCGTCGCACGCGTAGCGCGTCATGTCGATGCCGTTCGGCACGATAGCGAAGCGCTCGCCTTCCACAATCGCGCCCCCGAAGCGGTCGAGTCCCGCCTCTCTCGAACACGCCATGAAATAGTCGGCCACGCGGCGCACGGGATGCGCGGCGACGTTGAAGGCGAGTCCCGGCAGACCGCGCACGTAATTCTGCGCGTGGCTGTGCGCAATCGCGAAAGCCCCCGCACGCTTCGCCTCCGAAAGGTAAGCGGGCGCGCACGAACCGATATGCCCATGCACCACGCGCCACTCCGGATGCTCGGCGAAAAGCGCACGAACGCTGCGCCGATAGGAGCCCGCGTTCAGCCCCGTGAAGCGCGGCACGCGGAAAAAACGCCCGCCGAGCCGCTCGATTTCGGCATCGTAGTCGCCTTCACGCTGCTCGTGCACGAGAAAGTCGAACTGGATGCGCTCCCGGTCCATCGCGCGGTAGAGATTCATCACCATGGTCTCGGCCCCGCCGCGATCCATCACGCCAATCACCTGCAGCACGCGCATCAGCAAACCTCCTTAGCATCGCCCGCACCGTCCCGTACAGCTTCGCTCTCGGCCCCGATGATGTGGTCGGGCCCCTTCTTCACGACCCTCACCAGGAAGAACAGCAAGATTGCCACACCGGCAAGGCACGCACCCACACCCGCGAAGCTCACGCCGTTCATATCCCACCTATCCACGCATAAAAACGTGAGAGGGATAACGGCGAGAAACGCGACGACGTTGCCCGCGAAGTTCGCCCAGAAATGGCGCAGCGTAATGAGCAGATCGCCGAAGAACCACAGAAACGCGGTGGCGGCAGTCGACACGATAATCGGCTGCAGCAGGTAGACGTAGGGCACGATGCTCTCGCCGAACAGCAGCGCGAGCGCCCAGGCGCCGATGAACTCGAGCACAATCGCGCAGGCAACCGTGACGCCCACGATGCCCGCAACCGTCTTCCCCAAAAGCGCCACGAAACCGCGCACATTCCCCTCGAAGAACAGCTTCGGGAAGATGTCGAGCAGCGGCCCGTAGAGATACTGCGCGCCCATCTGGATGACGAGCGCGGGCGCGGCAACCGACGAGTAGATGCCGAGCGCCGCCGAACCCACGGTGAGCGCCAGGTACTGCTTGGGAATCGCGAAGATGGCGCTCGCCGCCACCGAAGCAATCACGGCGGGAAGCGACGTCTTCAGGAAGAAGAGCGCCTTCTTGCGGGAAAGCGAGATGCGCACGGGCTCGAAGCGCTGGCAATGCGGCAGGTCGAAGGCGAAGAGCACGACCGCCGCGGCGACGAGCATGGCAATGATCGCCGCATCGAGGTTGCGCGTCGCCCAGTAGACCACCACGAACGCCACGAGGGTCGAGGTTCCCTGCAGGATGAACGACTTGCCGATGTAGTCCATGCGGCGGTTGATTTGGTCGACCCCGTGGAGGATGTCGATCACGAGCCCCACGCCCTTGAAGGCGTAGAAGAGCGCCACCGTGATGAGCGCCTCGGGAGCGCAGGTGAGAGCCGCATATATCATGCAGGCGACGAACGCACCCGCGAGCGTGAAGCAGCGAAATCCCATGTACTCGCCCACCGTGTTCTCGCGACGGATGTCGGAGATCTGGTAGGTTCCCATCTTGTAGTTGGCAAAGGTTCCGAAGATGCCCACGACCGACATGGCAAGCGAGAGCAGGCCCGCATCGTCGTAGCCCGACGACAGGCGCACCACGAAGATGGTGGTGAACCACTGGCAGGCGAGGTAGGTCATGGACCCGATGGAGTTCCAGATCATGTTCGCCTTCACGGAAAGCTTCTCAGGCACCTCAGCTTCTACCGCTGCGTCGGCTTCGAGTGCATCCTCGGCCTGCGAAGCGGCATCCCGAGGCGTTTTCGCATCGCTCATAGGCGATAGGCTTCCATCACGTGCACGGCGCGATCGGACTCGGCGGGCGGCGTGCGCCAATCGCCGTACTCGATGGTAAGGAACTCCTCAGCCCCGGCGGGAGCTGTGTACTCGCGGTCCTCGAACTTCATGCGCACGGGCTTGAACAGGCTCTTCGGGTACGACTTGCTCAGATTTCCCTCGCCGAGGACATCGATGACGCGATCGGAGGCGCCCTCGTTCACCTCGCGCGCGATGCCGTCGAGCTTCGCCGCAAGCTTGTAGAGATCGGAGCGCTTTGCAAACGGGCACACAATCTTCTTCGCCAAGCGGACAAGGGCGCTCGAGCCCACCGTCGGATCGGCAACGGCGAAGCTGCGCCAAAGCCCCGCACGCGAGTGTTTCTTCACAAGGCCAGCGCGCGCGGGATCGAAGTTTTCCAGGGGGAAGATGTCCACCCATACGCCCGTGGCAGCCTTCTTCCCCACGAAGTTCTCGTAGATGACCGTGGTCGTGTCGACGATCTTCGCGAACTGGTAGATCGACGATTTGTCGCGATAGGACACGAGCTTGAAGCGCTCGGAGGTACGCCACTCGTCGAAGTGGTCCATGAGCAGCTCGTACTGGTCGCGCATCATGACGATGTCCATGTCGTCGTCCCATGGGATGAAGCCCCCGTGGCGCACGGCGCCGAGAAGCGTGCCGTAGCCTAAGAAGTACTCCACGCCATGCGCGGCGCACACGCGGTCGATCTCGTCCATGATGTCGAGCTCGATCGCCTTCATGTCGTCGACGGAGAGGCGCTCCATGTTAGTCCTCACCTGCGCCTACGTTCGCGTCCGCAGGCTTGCTCGCGGCATCGCCCGCTTCCGCATCCGCGTTCTCGATAGCGTCCAGCTCGGCAAGCGCCTCGGCCTGCGCGAGCGCCGCGACCTTGTTGCGCAGCTGCGAGAGCTCAACGGTGGTGAAGAACTCGCGCACGAGCAGGATGGCGATGATGGCGAGGAACACGCAGTTCGACGGCGATTCGATGCCGAAGATGTTCGAGAAGAAGAACGCGATGTGCGGGAACACCGCCAAAAGCAGGATGACGAGCGCGAATATGAACCAGAACGTGCTGTCGGCGATCTTCACCTCGGAGTGGCGGATCTTGCGCAGAACGTAGATGAAGACGAGCAGTGCGCATACGATGAGCGTGATTCTGAATAAGAGGGTCATTTACTTTCTCCTCCTGAACCATTGCACGATGAGAATGGAGAGGCTGATGCGCAGCATGTAGGACACTGATTTCGTGAAGTTGAGATAGCTCTCGCCGGCGGTGCGCTCGCGCATCTCCACCTGCATTTCCTCCACCTTGTAGCCGTGGCGCATGAGAAGCGAGATGGTGTCGGGCTCGGGGCCGAAGTCGAGCTCGTTGGCGAACAGCGGAATCATCTTTGAATCGAACAGACGCATGCCCGATGTGGGGTCCTCGATGCGCTTTCGCGTGGTCACGAAGATCATCGCCGTGATGAGCGCCGAGCCTGCCATGCGCGCGGAGAAGGGCTTCTTGCAGTCGGCGAAACGCGAGCCCACGACCACGTTCGCGCCGGTTTCCTCCGCGACCTCGACCATGTCGTCGATGTAGGCCGCGGAATGCTGACCGTCGGCGTCGAACTGGATGGCGTAATCGTAGCCGTGCGCGTACGCATACTTCATGCCTGTCTGGAACGCCCCGGCAAGACCGAGGTTCACCGGCAGCGAAATCAAATGATAACCCCGCTCGCGGCAGATGGCGGCAGTGCTGTCCTTCGAGCCGTCGTTCACGATGACGTAATCGATGTCGGGCGCGTTCTTCCGCAGATCCTCGATCGTCGATACGATGTTCTCCTCTTCGTTATACGCAGGTATAACGGCGAGCACTCGTTTGTTCATAACCTTCCAACCTGATATCGTGCAGCCCCTCGAGCGAGCGCGATGAGCTGCTTAAAATTTGACACACGATTCTTTATTTTACCTCTTTTCGATATCATTCACGCACTCAACCTATAATAAGGACGAACGAGGAAAGAACCTTCAGGAGGAAATCGTGGCGACCACCGCTGAAAAACACACGGCGCAAAGCTTGCGCATCTGTCTGTTCTCGGCGCTTTACCGGCCGAGCATGGGGGGCGTGGAAACATACACCGAGAGCCTTGCGCGCGCATTATACGAGATGGGAGCCGAGGTAACAGTTGCAACCTGCAACACCCACGGCCTTGCCGCGCGCGAGCGCGAGAACGGCGTGAACGTCGTCCGCTTCCCGTGCAAGCCGCTTTTGGGAGGTCGGTTTCCCCTCGTGAAGAATGACGAGGAAGCGAAGCGGTTGTGGACGCATCTTGAAGACGAGCACTTCGATTACGTGATCGCGAACACGCGCTTCTACACGCTGACCGAGCGCGCGCTCGACTTCGCGACGCGCGCAGGCGTGGTGCCGCTGCTCATCGAGCACGGGTCGGCGCACCTCACGATGGGTAGCGCCCTTATCGACCCGGTGGTGCAGGCGGTCGAGCATGCGCTCACGAAGCGAGATCTGCGCTACCCGTTCGTCGCATACGCCGTGTCGAGGAAGGCAAGCGCATGGCTCGGGCATTTCGGGATCGAGTCGGCGGGCGAACTTCCCAACTCGATCGATGCCGATGCGTATGTGGCGCAGGCGAGCGCGCGGGACTTCCGCGCCGAGCTGGGCATTCCCGCAGATGCCCTCATGGTCGCCTTCGCTGGGCGCCTCGTTCCCGAAAAAGGCGTAGTTGAACTCGCCCAGGCCACGACGACGATCGCCGAGCACCCGGATGCGGGCGGGCGGGCCGTGCATCTTATCATCGCAGGCGCAGGTCCCAAGCAGGGCGACATCGAGCGGATCGGGTGTGGGAACATCCATCTGGTTGGGCGACTGGGAAGGCAGGACTTGGCAGCGCTCATATCGCAGGCCGACGCGATGGCGCTGCCCTCTCGGTCGGAAGGCTTCGCCACAACCCTACTCGAGGCCGCGGCGTGCGCCACCCCCGCAATCGTCACCCCCGTCGGCGGCACCGACGAGCTCGTAAGCGACGAGCGCTTCGGCACCATCATTCCCGATGCGCGCACCGAGACGGTCGAGGTCGCGCTGTGCGAGGCGGCGCGCAACCCGCAGCGGCTCGCTGAGCAGGGGGCGAACGTCGCGAGGCGCGTGCGGGCGGAATACAGCTGGAGGCGCACCGCCGAGCGAGCGCTCGCCGCGTGCCGCAAGGCGAACGAGAAGTAAGGTTCCTAGTCGTCGATTGCGGTGATGCGGTACAGGCGCATGTCGTCGCGCGCGAGCACCACCTCGAACCCGGGCGTGGAGTCGCGCACGTAATCGATGCCAGCCCAGAGGCTGTTGTCGTCGTAGGTAAAGAAGAAGTTGCTGTCGGGATCGGAGGGGTTGTACCATCTTCCCTGGTCAAGCAAAAGCAGGTACTCAGCCCCGACGTTTTCGACGGCTTCTTTCACCCGATCGTCGTAGGAGATGCTATCGAGGCGGCTACGGATGAGCGCGCTGTCCGCGGTCTCGCTGCTCACGCCATAGGTGCGCAGGTAGCGGTAGTACGTGCGCATGCCGTCGACCACATAGCAGAAGCAGCTGCCATCGTTGGGGTTGTTGATGACGACGGCGCCTTCGGGAAGCACCTGCTCGACCTCGGCGACGAACTCCTTTTCCGCGGTCGTATAGATGTAGTCCACGTTGTTCTGCCACGAAAGCCGCTGCCAAACCAGCGTCATCGCCCCGCGGCCCATGTTGGGAACCTCGCTCGACGGGTCGATGTCGCTGCGCGGGTCATCGAGGAAAAACGTTCCCCACACCAGCACAAACGCGCAGAGAGCGCATGCGATGGAAGTCGCCCACACAGGCGCCTTGTCACGCGAACGGGAAAGAAGCCGCGCGATCGCGCGCGCAACGAGCGCTATGCCCATCGCCGCGAGGGGGATACCGAAGATGGCCGCCATCGCCGCCACGCGGTAGTAGTCGGTGTACCAAAAGCCGGTCAGCAGATGCTGCAGACGGCCAGAGGTCGACACGTCGACGATGAACATCCCGCAGGCAAGAACATACGAGGCAGAAAGCCACAGCCAACGGCGCTCTTTGAACGTCCAGAACATGCCCACGAACACGAACACCATGAGCACGAGCTGCACGCCGTCGTCCATGAACCCGAGCATGAGCGTATGGAGCACCGCCTCGAGCGGGTACTGCGCGGCACCCCACGAGTGTTCCACCACCGCGCTCAGGAAGGGCAGATGGTATACCACCCACCAGATGACGCAGATAAGAACGGCCGCGACCGCCGCGAACAGGATGCGCAGCCGCCATTTCGCCGCACCTTCGCGACGGAGAAGGTCGGCCGCGATCGCCGCTCGGTAGATGCAGAAGGGAATGAGCCACACGGCCACGACGAACACGGCGTTCGGCTGCGCGAGCGCTAAGGCGATGACGCCGATTACGAACAGCGCCCCCGCGCAGATGCGCTCGCAGCGGGAAGCCCCCGTGCGAAGAATCGCCACAAACAGCGCCGCCACGAGCGGCAGCAGGCAGTAGGCAGCCGTGTTCGGGAACAGCGGGCCCCAGGCGAGCAGCATCCAGGGGAAGGCCGAGAACATGGGCGCGCAGGCAGCGCCCCAGCACACGATGTCGCGACGCCCTTGGAAGACGATGCGCATGAACGCGAACATGCTTGCAGGCAGCGCCAGCGCCACGAACACGAAGTTCGCGGCGTTTTCCGAAAGCGGAATGGGGACGTCGAGCAGGCTCACCATGAAGGCCGCAACGTTGTACCACGCCGTCGGGTAGAAGCCGCCGCCGGGAAGCGGGTTGATCGCCGCGTCGGCCGCGCCCGCGTAGAGCGACGTGCTGAAAGGAGACCAGTTCCCCGTCTCGACGAAGCAACGGATCGAGCCTAAGTGGCTCACGTTGTCGTATTCCTGCATGTAGTTCGAGGGGTCGCCCAGAAACGAGGTGAACATGCCCACCGACACGACGATGCCCACCAAGAGATAGAGCGCAAGCGCGCACAGGTCGAAGCGGCATGCCTCGCGGCTGCGCTCACCGAAACGACGGCGAGGCAGATCGCGTGCGCGCAGACGACCGACGATGCAGATGATGAGGCCCACCGCCAGCTGGGGGAAGAAGATCGTCGCCCAGTTGGTGTCGATTCCCACAGCAGCGTACGCCAGGCAAAGGGCGATCGTCGCCGGAATGCCCAGAAGCGGCGCGAAGGCGACAGCCGACACCACGTGCATGCGAAGGCCAACGAGGACGAGCGCACCCGGAACGAACAAGAAGAGCGCCCCCGCAAACGCAGCGGCGAAGAACAAACCCCACATACCTTACCTTCCTAAGCATCGCGCAGCGCGATAAGAAATCACAAAAGCAACCCGACAAGGGCGCCGCTTCGGACGCCCTCATGCCAAACTAGGCCATTATACTATCGTTTCTCTTGCAGATACTTCGCCGCCCCGGGCAATGCGAACACGAATTTGCCCGCCACAGGCTCGTCGATAACACCCGCTTCGAGCAAACGCTTCTTCTTTGAGCATCTTTGAGCACCTTTGATTTCTTTGAGCATCTTTGAGTAGCTTTAAGCACTGTTGATTTCTTTGACTCTCCTTGACTTCCTTATGCACGTTTCTAAGTTTTCAAGATACTGCGATTTGCACGTTTCTATGATTTGGCAACAAAAGGGCCCGCGATAAGCGGGCCCATAGTCATGTGAGGTGTATCAGGAACTACCAGTACCAGGAATTCGGCAGGGCGCTTGTGGCCACGATCACGCCGTCTTTGTAGTACTCGCGCTGCGCGGCGGCGGAGTGCGACCCCGTCCACCAGGAAGAAACGTCGATGTAGTCGTACCAGTCAGGCTGAATGCCCCAGATGTCGCAGTTGAGTGTGCGGTCGTAGTTGTCGACGACGATCTTCACGGGGAAATCCCAGTCGTTGCGGAAGCGGAAGTCGGAAGAGCCCCAGTTCACCATCGCGTCTTGCCCGATGGGCACGTACGTGGAAGGCGTCGTGTGGTTCTGGCGCTCCACGATGGTGAGGCCCGCGCGCACCACCGCGCCGTAGAGCGTGGTGGACGCTTGGCAGATGCCGCCGCCGTAGCCCGAGCCGCCGACGACGCCCGCGATGAGGTAGCCCTCAGCCGCGCCGCACGGTCCGCAGGTATCGAAGAACGACACCGTCTCACCCGGCCACACGACCATGCCATCGAAGTTCGAAAGCGCACGCGACATGTTGTACCACCCGTTGAACGTGTTGGTGGAAACGGTCGAGAAATGAGCGAGAAGATCCGAGAAGTCATCGGGGACGTAGGTCGTGGGAGTCAGCACGAAGCGCTGCGC
>ERZ1034984.2734-NODE-2734-length-13782-cov-8.414512_pt1 | contig 13782 bp, 5 predicted proteins | sample MGYA00520589_ERZ1034984 | MGnify/ENA primary metagenome ERZ1034984 (study PRJEB33766, sample SAMN09781790) | gut metagenome | biome: gut microbiome | host: Homo sapiens | place: Madagascar | study: EMG produced TPA metagenomics assembly of the PRJNA485056 data... | reverse complement strand
CATCAAGTGGACGGATAATATCCGCCTTTACGGTTCTTTTACAAATAGAACGGGGATGCGTTACCGCATCCCCTGAAAATTACATATATCACAGATTTTAAGATAAAGATATTCGATTAATTATTTAGCTGCTTTCTTTCTCTTAAGAACAAAGAGGAGAACGCCTGCACAAGCGATAAGTGCTGCACCGCCAACATAGAACATCATTGTACCCATACCACCTGTTGAAGGAACAGTTACAGGATAGTTAGGAACAACCTTATTAGTTTCACCTTCAACAGTTTTACCAACAAATGTGTATTCATTATTTGTATCAATGTCAACTGTGAAGAAAGAGCTGTTGAGGTTGTAACCTGCAGGAGCCTTTGTTTCTTTTGCATAGTATGTTTCTGTAGCATCAAACTTGAATGTAGTTGTTGTGCCTTCGAGAACAAATGTAGCCACGCCATCTTTGTTTGTTGTTGCAACTACCTTCTTGCCATCAACCAAAAGTGCTGTTTTGATAACTTCGCCGTTTTCATCTCTCTTAATATCGCCGGCTTCATCTTTTTCGCCTACATACATCTGGAATTCAGCGTCAGCAAGCTTTGTAGTTGTCTTGTTGCCGTCAACCTTAACAACCTTCATGCCGTATGTAAATACATCAGGTGAATTTTTACCGGGTTCAAAGTTTGTTTCTGCATCGTTACCATAAACAAGACCGTCTGTGTTGTCAAGTGCTGTATTGAGCTTAGCCTTTTCGTTTAAATCAGCTGTGTATGTAACAACAACTGTGTCGGCATTATAGAAATTCTCTGATGCAAGTGATTCAGGTGTGAATACAACTGCGAATGTAGCAGTAGCCTCACCGTTCTTGCCTGTGTAAGGATGGTTCTTTTCAATAGAGTAATCTGTACCCAAAGTAAGAGCATCACCTGTGCCGTCGTACTTAACTACAACTGAATTCTCGTTGAATGTAAGACCTTCATCCATTGTATCAACGATTTCATACTTTTTGAGCTGGTTGTCGATTGAACCTGCTGTTGAAGCTGTAAGTGTGTATGTTACAGTCTTGTTGTTGTCGCCTACATATGTCTTGTCAGCTGTCTTGTCAACTGTTACAGGGCTTGTTGAAACCTTTTCAGCAAGGTTGTGCTTTGTCTGGTCAACTGAAACATAATTTGTACCATCAAAGTAAGGAAGTGAAGCAAGTGAGCTCTGAACACCTGTTACCTTAGCGGGCTTAGAAGTACAATATACAAAGTAAAGACCGGGTTCTGTTACTGTTGCAGTTGCTTCTGTTGTAGTTGGAGTGAAGCTGATTGTTGTAGCAGCTATACCAAAAGCATCCTTGTTTGTCTGATAAAGAGTATTACAAGCATCAATAATAGCCTTGGATTTTTGTTCATAATCTGTTGAGTTAGCTGCGTTTACTGCAGTCTTAATAGTGCTGTTACTGATGTTTGTTGTGTATTTGCCTGTTTTAAGGTCAAGAGTTGCAATCTTGAAGAAGCTGAATGTGTAATCACCTGATTTGTCAGGATCAGTTGCTGTATTAACATCAAGTTTGTACTTAGCTGAATAGCTTGTTGCAGCACTTGCTGAGAATGGAATCATGAGAGCGATCATCATTACTGCAAGAACTGCTGCAAAGATTTTCTTTGTAGTTTTCATTTTTACTTTCTCCTTTGTGTTTGATTTAATATATGTAATTATATTCTAACCGAATGGTTAAACGGGTTGGGGTGGCTGCATGGCGGACACCGGCTAACAACGGTGTCCGTAGCAGTCAAAGAGGTTTTCTATGAAAGAAACATATGATTAAAAAATCACCTGTTCTAACAAGTTAAATCATATTGGGTTACTTTCTGCATCTTGCTCTGCGTTTTTTACGACCTTTTCCGTAATAGATTGCATAACCCGTGAACATTGTCACCGCAAGACCTGCAACCGATACACCGAAAACAAAATAACCGTTCATTCCGTCACCGCTTGCCGAAGGCATTGTGATTGCACCGTCAACATAATTATATGTAACATTGTACTCACCCTTAACAGGGAGTGTGAAGTATGAAAGTGTGTAGTTCGGGTTGTAGCCCTCAGACGGTTTGTACTCAAACAGACAGTATGTCTGATATGTTGAAGTACCTGATATATAATTATCGGAACTTTCGCTCCATACAACATTACCGTTTGTTTTTGTAAACTCGCCCTGACCGTCCTTGAAGATTGTCAGCTTGTCAAACACAGCCTGACCGTTGCTGTCTGTCTTTTTAGAAGTCATACGAGTTTTCATTGAGGCATTTTTAATGATTGTATTTATATCATCTGCAGTAAAGATACCCTCCTCGGATACCTTCATCACCGCAAATTCCGTACCACTTACATTACCGCCTGTCTGATTCTTCTTGTTTACTGTTGCACTTCCGTGTGTGGTTTCATTTTCAAACACGGCTTTTTCAACAGAAGGAGAATTGTTGAAGTAATCTGCAAGCTGAGCATCGGTTTTGCCTTCAATATCTGAGCTCTTAACCTTAATATACTTAGTCGGCGTTACTTCACCGCCTTCAAGCAATTCAATCTCGGCAAGCCAGGTGTTTGTATCCATTTTATAATCGGATGCATTTTCACCCTCGGCAAGAGCCTCGGTAATCTTAAATCTGTAAACACCCACACTGACTAAGCTGAGGTCTTTGAAGTCAACCTTACCGTTTGCATCAGGCGTTGCCGATTCCTTGGAAACTGATGCTGTGCTGATTGTCTTAATAACATTACCGTCAGTATCCTGTTTTGCTGTATCCATTGATTTAAGACCTGTCAATGTATAAACGAACTTACTGCCGCTGTAAGCCTGACCGTCAAGAGTCTTATTTACCGAAACGGCAATGTTTGTAGGATTAACCTTATTGACAAAGTCAAGCACATTTCCTGCTTCGGCGAGAGTGCCGACAAATGTACCGTTGAAGTTCTGATTGCCTACTTTATAAGGAATATAACCTGTAACGGTTTTCTCTGTAATCTTATAGGTTGCACCTACAGGAATATTGAGAAGCTTAATGCTTTCGCCCTTTTTGATTGTGAACGAACCGTCCAAGGATGTACGGTAAACTGTGCTTGAATAATCACTTGCGCCATTCTCTTTGAGCCGATACTCAAGAGGATAGGTCTTGTAGTCATAGGTTGAACCGTTGCCGTCAAAGTCGAGAGCAATTGCAAATGTAAACTGCTGACTTGTGTCGTAGTCGGTTGTACCGTCTTCATCAACAACATTCTTTGAAATTTCAAGAGGTGCTGTCACTATCTTGTTGGTATAGTCGAGCTGGAGCTGTGTATAAGCACTGTCGTCATCGGGATCCACAAGCTTGAATGCCGAGTTCGTAGTTGAACCGCTGCTGATTGTTGAACCGACTCTGTTGTTAACAAGCTCCCAGTTCGTTGTGTATTTAAGGTTACTACTGTCTGTTGACTCGTTAACCGTCATATTGTTGCCTGTCTTGAATGAGTTGTCAAAGTCAGCCATATAACCATCTTTAAGTGTGAAACCGCTGTTTGAAAGAGTTTCACTGCTTGTGCTTTCGTCTGATTTTGTAAGCTTGTAGCCTTTACCTGAGGTATCGTTGCCGTTCTCTTTGATTGTATAATCAAAAGCTTCATTAGCTTTGAGGTCATCTGAAATTTCAGAAACAACATCGCCTGTATCAAGTGCCTTTGTAACCTTGAGGTCATTGTTGGCAGGTGTCATTGTAAAGTTTACTGAGAAGTTAGACTCAGCCTCACCACGCTCCATATAGAATACTACCATATGGTATGTCTTGTTAGGATCAAGCTTAGTACCATTGTTGATTGTCTTTGTAACGGTGCCAAGGTTTGTGGGATGTGACGAAACGTCTGCAGAATACGGAGTGCCGTCACCGTTCCACATTTTACCGTAAAGGTCTGAAAGAGTAAGCTCTTTTGTAAGCTTGCCGTCATTTATATTCTGCCACTTACAGAAGATAGCGTTTGTATTGCTGCCAAGATCTGACTTTTTGAATTTGTAAAAACCGTCTGATACTTCATAAGGTTTTACATAACGTTTACCATTATTAGGTGTACCAACACTTTCATCCTGCCAAACATACAAACAGAAGTCTGTATAATTACCTGTCTTAACCCAAAACTCATCACTCGGAACTGTGAGTTTTGTCGACGATGATGAAGATGAGTAGTCGGCAAATACATTGTCGGCAGTTGCTTTCATTGTATTAAAGTTAATTGAACCGCTTGCCTCTTTATGGTCACCGCCGAGGTCGAGAGCAAGCTCTGCATCAGCACCTGTTGAATCCTCACCGATATAAACCCAAAGGTCATCGTCACCGCTGAAGTTAAAGGTTGCAGGTTTGTCGTCTGCAAGTAAACCGTCCTTCGGAACTCTGAAGTCTATATCAAGTCTGATACCAAAACCATAGTCAAGGTTAGAGTTAGTACCCTTGCCCGATGATGTATTTGAAGTATTGTTAAACGGGAAAATACCATAACCGTTGCTTTCGCCGCCGAATTTTTTCAGGTCATCGCTGATTCCATAATCCTTACCCGCACCGTAGTTAATTTTTGTCGGTGTGAGGCCGTTCCATGTAAAGTAGATGTTATCGGCTGCATTCTTTGAAGTAAATTCATAAGTAGTAACACCTTCACTGTCAGTAGTTGTACGGAACGGGAAAGACGACTTATAAACATTGGCAACTCTTTTATCGTTGTAGATTGCGGTTGAAAGTGCCTCAGTATCAAAGTACGGAGCCTTGACACCATTTATAACCTGAAGATTGCCCTTGCTGTCAAGCCTGTTGTACATAAGACCCTGTAAGGACTGGTTATAATTACCGCCGCCCCATTTCATACCGTTGGAGTTGTTTACTGCATAGTAATAGTTATCATCATAATTGTTGATGTTTGTAAGTCCTTTTGCGTGAGTCTCAAATGTTCCGTAGTGTTCATTACCCTTATACATATTGCCGAAGTAGAGAGGATACTTCCAGTCCGACTTATAGTTTGAAGCAATGTTGCTTATGTAGCTGTTGAAGTTATCAAATTGATACCAATAGTCATACATATTGCCATTACCCTGACACTGAAGATACCCTTTCTCCTGCTCCATATCAGACCAGTAGTCAAAGTATGTTGCGTCAACGCCTACTATGTTAGGATTATTTGAGAATGAATTTTCAACAACAGCGTTATAGTCTACATTGCCTATTTCCGAGAATTTTGTCCAGCTTTCGCCTCTGGCTGTCTTAACATATGTAGCCGTGTTCTCGCTGTAGCCCAAATAATCATATCCCGAACCTGTCGGATATGAAGTTGCGGAAGATGCACCATTGAGATTAGATTTTTGCGGATGGAATCTTAAAACCGCACCCTCCGGAATTTTACCGCTGAACACCACATGACCGTTTACCGTGGTTTGTGTAAGTTCAACTGTTCCTTCATAGGCATCGTTGTAGTCAAAAGTTGCATAAACCTTTGAAAGCGACTTCCAGTCATCGTTTGAAACATAAACTGTTTTATATGTTGCCTTCGACTGATTGTCGGGAGATTCAACAGAAAGGTATTTACTTTCTTTGAACGAGCCGTCAGTTGTAAGATAAAATTCCGTGTCGCCCGAAGCACCCGAAAGGTCGAGAGTCTTGATGAACGGGTTAGTCCACTGACTTTTTGAGGCATCATAAAGAGCATTATCGGCACTGTATGAATCGTTAATACTGAGGTCGCTTGTTTGTTTTTCGCCCTTGCTGTTGAAGATTACATATTTATAGGATGAATTAACATCTACATAGTAGTAATTGCTGTCCGAAGATGTGAGCTTGTTCATTGCAACGCCCGGCCACTCTGCGTTGGAGTCAGTATCGGTTACCCAAGAATATGCATAAGCTTCCTTATAGGTATTGCTGTTATTAAGATATATACGGCGGAAACCGCTTGCAACAGTCTTTTCGGGAAGAGTAAAATTAACCCCGGAAGAAAGCTCAATTCTTGTTGCGCCGGATGGTGCAGCAGTTTCAAAAACTCCCGAAGAATTTTTGCTTACAGTACCCGTACTGAGAACCGTGCCGTCATCCTTAGCAAAACGATATGTAACAGAAGAAAAATCTTTCCATTCCTTATTCTTGGTCAGGTTAATATAAATCTTCTGTCCCGAAGATGTTGCCGCAAATACATTAAGCGACATACCCGACACGGCACATACCGAAAGCATGATGGTAAGTGCAAGCACAAGAGAAAAGCTTTTCTTTGCGGTTTTGCAAAGCTTTTTACCTAACTTCATAATTTTTTCTTCTCCTTCATTGCCGATTACTTTGTTTTGGCAGTCAAAGTACAATTAAACAGGACTGCATAGGACAGTCCAACATATCTGCCAACTAATTATGAAACGCAAATTTTTGAATTTGTTCTTCTTTTTGATTTGCATACAATTATATAATATTTTATTGCGCTTTTGTAGAGGCAATATAACCAAAGTTCAGGTAATATTTTTGGTTATTTTGCACATATGCAAACACGGTTTTATATTTTTAGCCATAATGTGATTTTATTACTTATTTATCACCATTTTTTGTGTTAAAGATAAATTATACCCATTACACAATCCCAACAGGCAATTGATAAGTCAATTTCAGCACTGAATTTGTTGATTTTTAATTCTTTTTTCAAAAATATCAAAAATTTTTATGCAAATTTATGCCAAGCTATATGCGTAGAGATATGTATTTTTTTGCGATTGTTGTTTTTTAACATAAAATGCCCCAAAACCAGCATTTTGCAGAATTTTTCAGATATATTTTTATAATCAATATCTATATCTCATCAAATTAATCACCGAATGCCTTGAAAATTCGGCATAAATAAAGGGCAGAGTATTGCTCTCTGCCCCTCAAAATGTAATTCACTTAAATCGCAATTATACAAACCGTTTTATGCAAACATATTAAAGATCTCTGCCGCAGCACTTCTTGTACTTTTTACCGCTGCCGCACGGACAGGGATCGTTTCTGCCGATTTTCTTGCCCTTACGGATAGTCTTGTTGACAGAATCCGTACCGTCTGCAGAAGTTTCTGTAGGCTGAGCAACCTGCTCACGGTGAAGCGCCTGCTTTACGGCGTCCGACTGTTCAACAGTTTCTTCATCATCAGATGCAGACTGTGCCGCTGCGGCAGCCCTCTGAGCTGCTCTCTTTGCCGCTGCAATTGCATCCTGTCTTTTCTGAATCTCATAAACACGCTTTGGCATAATGAGCATCATCTTGACAGTATCTTCACGAATGCTTTCGATCATCTCATCAAACATATCGAAGCCTTCAACTCTGTACTCAACAACAGGATCGTGCTGACCGTATGAACGAAGTCTGATACCGCTCTTGAGCTGATCCATATTGTCGATGTGATCCATCCAATGTGTATCAACATTCTTGAGAAGGTAAACACGCTCCATCTCACGGATTGTTTCCTCGGGAAGAAGTTCTTCGTTTTCCTTGTAGATTTCAAGAGCATCGTCAACGAGCATCTTCTGAATCTCTTCGGGTTCCATATTTTCAAGATCTTCAAGGCTGAAATCATACTTTGATTCATCTCTTATAAGCCAGCCTGCGTAGTAATCCTTGAGGCTTTGGAAGTTCCAATGTTCTGCAGGACCTTCGGGGAGATACTGCTTGATTGAAGTTGCGATTGTATCCTCAACCATTTTGAGGATTGTTTCGTGGAGATCCTCACCGTTAAGAACCTGATCACGCTGACCGTAGATGATTTCACGCTGTTTGTTCATAACATCGTCGTACTGGAGGACATCCTTACGAATGCCGAAGTTACGAAGCTCAACCTTTTCCTGTGAGCCTTCGATAATACTTGTGAGCATTTTATTCTCAATAGGCATATCTTCGGCAACATTCATACGCTCCATCATCATTTTCATTCTGTCACCGCCGAACAGACGCATAAGGTCATCCTCGGTTGAGAGGAAGAAACGGCTGACGCCCGGGTCGCCCTGACGGCCTGCACGGCCACGGAGCTGGTTATCAATACGGCGTGACTCGTGTCTTTCCGTACCCATAATGTAAAGACCTCCGGCCTCTCTTACCTTTTCAGCCTCGCCCTTAATTTCTTCCTTATACTTGTCATTCAGCTCTCTGAATGTATTTCTTGCATTGATGATTTCTTCATCATCGGTTTCCGCATAACCTGTAGCTTCTTCAATAAGCTCCTCTGTAAAGCCCTGCTTACGCATTGCGGCTTTTGCCATATACTCTGCGTTACCGCCGAGGATGATATCGGTACCACGACCTGCCATGTTGGTTGCGATTGTTACCGCACCGAGTTTACCTGCCTGAGCAACAATTTCAGCCTCTTTTTCATGCTGTTTTGCATTGAGAACATTGTGCTTGATGCCTCTCTTTTTGAGCATTTTTGAAAGAAGCTCCGACTTCTCAATTGAAATTGTACCGACAAGGACAGGCTGTCCCTTTTCGTGAGCCTCAACAATTGCGTCAATAACAGCGTGGAACTTGCCGTTTTCTGTCTTATAAACCGAATCAGGGAGGTCTTTTCTTAAAACAGGCTTGTTTGTAGGAATTTCAACAACATCAAGCTTGTAGATTTCCTGGAATTCTTCCGACTCTGTCTGAGCAGTACCTGTCATACCCGAAAGCTTTTTGTAAAGACGGAAGTAGTTCTGGAATGTGATTGTAGCAAGAGTCTTGCTTTCACTCTGAACCTTTACGCCCTCTTTAGCCTCAATAGCCTGGTGAAGACCTTCGTTAAAACGACGGCCGTACATAAGACGACCTGTAAATTCGTCAACGATGATAACTTCGCCGTCCTTGACAACATAGTCAACATCAAGCTTCATGACGCCGTTAGCCTTGATAGCCTGATTTACATGGTGCTGAATTGTAAGGTTATCGGGATCGGTAAGGTTTTCAATACCGAAAAATTCTTCGGCTTTCTTAACACCGCTCTGTGTGAGGGTTGCTGTTTTCTGCTTTTCATCAACAACATAATCAATGCCGTTTTCCTTGTAATATTCCTCCATATCCTCTTTTGCGTCAAGTTCTGCAAAACGCTGAACTTTAAGAGTTTTTGCAAGAGCGTCAGCCTTTGCATAAAGGTCTGTTGACTTGTCGCCCTTACCCGAAATAATAAGAGGAGTTCTCGCCTCATCAATAAGGATTGAGTCAACCTCATCGACAATCGCAAATGCGTGCGGACGCTGAACCTTGTTTTCCTTGTAAACTACCATGTTGTCACGGAGGTAGTCAAAACCGAGTTCGTTGTTTGTTCCGTATGTAATATCTGCGGCATAAGCCTTTTTTCTGCCCTCGTTATCGAGATCGTGGCAGATAAGACCGACCGAAAGACCGAGGTATCTGTAAAGCTTGCCCATCCACTCTGAGTCACGACGGGCAAGGTAATCGTTGACTGTTACAATGTGAACACCTTCGCCTGTAAGAGCGTTGAGGTATGCAGGGAGGGTAGCAACCAAGGTTTTACCTTCACCGGTTTTCATCTCGGCAATTCTGCCCTGGTGAAGAACGATACCGCCGATAATCTGAACGGGGAAGTGCTTCATACCAAGCACTCTCCAGCCTGCCTCACGACAGGTTGCAAATGCTTCGGGGAGAATATCGTCTGTTGTTTCGCCGTTGGCAAGTCTTTCTTTAAGAATTGTTGTCTGGTTCTTGAGTTCACTTTCGCTCATAGCCGCATATTTATCTTCGAGTGCAAGCACCTTGTCACAGATTGGTTGCACACGCTTAACTTCACGCTTGCTGTAGTTGCCGAACATAGCCTTTAAAAAATTCATCAGGGTTCTTCCTTTCAATGTACCGAAAAAATCGGTCAAACTGTATTTTCAATAATATAATTTTAATTTACTGCACCGCAGACGCTCCAAGGCTTTTTGCAGCCTGAATCATTGCGGCCTCAACCACGGGACCGGCATATTGGAAACCGAAACCCGAATCCTGTACAACACAGGCAAAGGCGAGAGGGCAGTCCTCATCTTTTGAGTAGCCGACCATCCAGCCGTTAGGGTTCTTATCATCGCCGACTTCACCCGTACCTGTTTTGGCACAGACTGTAAGTCCGCCGAAAAGGTTGTCGCCGTAGTAATCCGAAACGGTGTATCTCATAACATCATCAAGCTTTGTCGCCGTATCGGATGAAAAAAGCTCCTGTCCGCTGCTCTTGTAGTTTATGCCGAGTGCGGAGAGTATGGACTCATCTTTGATAAGGGTAGGGTTTGTAGCCTTACCACCGTTTGCGATTGCACCGCAGATAATTGCCATCTGCATCGGGTTTACCTTGTCATTATACTGACCTACACCCGACCAGCCAAGCTGGTTTTCATTGGCATCGCTGACATCATATGAACCTTTTGCGGTTTTAATTCCGTCAACATCAAAGGAGCTGTTAATGCCGATTTTCTCGGCAGTTTTTGTCATTGTGTCACTTCCGAGTTCAACGGCAAGCTTTGCAAAAACGATATTGCAGGAATGTGCCATTGCCTCTTTATATGTCAGCGTTCCGTGAGTTTCCGTACAGGTAACTTCACTTCCGCCTATGTTCTCACTTCCGTTACAAACCCAAGTGCGGTCATAAAGGTCGGGAATATTCTCAATTGCCGCCGCTGATGTAACGATTTTGAAGATTGAACCCGGAGTAAAGGTTGACGAAAGCACATTATCAAGGTAAACGCCCTCGTATTCGCTTTCGTTGTCCTCGGTAATTTCGGGAGGAGCCTGCGGATCGTAAGCCATGGTACTTATGGAACAGATAACCTCGCCTGTTTTGTAGTTATATATTACACATGCACCTTTTTTGTTATAAGCTGCAAGAACATCATAAGCAGCCGCACAGGTTGCGGAATCAACTGTCAGCTTTATATCGTGAGAGGCACGCAATGATTCCGGCATATTAAGTCCGAAAACAAGGTTATAGCCTATCAGCTGAGAACGATACATACTCTGAACAGCCGTTGAAATGTTAAGGCTGTCATCACCGACAACATGAAGCAGAGATTTTCTTACGCTCTCGCTTTCGTTATAAACTCTTTTACCGTCAACCGTCTGTGCAAGAGCCGTGCCGTTGCGGTCATAAATCGCTCCTGCCTGTGCAAGGCCGCCGTCACCTGCTATATGCGCATTATATGCCTGATCAACCCAGTCGTCTGCCCCTGTTACAAGCTCAAAGGCAAGATAGCCGAGTCCGCCGATAAATGCAAGTGCGACTATATATATAAGTGTACTTCTGCGAAGTATTTTTTTCAAACCTTACACCACCCTGTGTATCAAGTGAACAATCGAAAAATTAAAGAAAATGCGGCTCTGCTTGCAAAGCACTATGAATACAGTCGGGAGATAGAGCATTTTATTTTGCTGTTTTTCCTCTCGACAACAATTTTCCATTTTCAATTTACCAAACTTATCTTTTTACCGAATAAGTTCTCTCGTCTGCGGCTTTGATGAATGCAACAAGTCCCCAACAAGACATAATACTTGAACCGCCGGCAGACACAAACGGAAATGTTACGCCTGTGAGTGGAAGGACATCGGTTGCACCGAAAACATTGAGAGAAAGCTGAACGACAAAAAGTCCTGCCGCACAGCACGCTGAAATTGAATAAAAGGTACTTCTGCTTCGGGTTGTAATTGCCCTTGCATAAATAAACATTGCACCTACTGCCACGGCAAGTGTGAACGCAACGATAACTCCCATTTCTTCCGAAACAAGTCCGAAAACAAGGTCACTTTCGGATGCGGCAACCTGCTTTAAAAAACCGTTGCCGATACCTACGCCGAAAAGTCCGCCGCTTGCCATATATGTGAGAACTCTTGCCTGCTGATAACCGAGGTTGTCCTGAGTATGTTCCCACACATGACGCCAGCCCGAAAAACGGTCGGCAACATACGGTTTAAACTTGAGGACAAAGGTTACGCCGAAAATTGCGGCGGCAACAGCAAGAATAATCGTCTTGAAATCGCCCGAGCGCATAAACGCTGTAAGCAAAAATGTTACAAAGAAGATGAGCGCAGTACCGAAGTCGCCCATAAGAGCCAAAAGACCGACGCAGACTGCCGAGAAGATAATGTACTCAAGCAAGTTCTTCTTTGTCATCAACACATCAAGTGAACTTGCGCCGATAAAGATGAAGATAATCTTTGCAAGCTCTGACGGCTGAAATGAAAACGAGCCGATATAAATCCAGTTGGCGGCGCCGTTTGTAATCTTACCGAATACAATTGTTACACCCAAAAGACCGACCGCACAAATCATTGCCGGAAGTCTGAGTTTATTTACCTTGTCGGGATCTTCAATCAGCTTGATAATTATGCAGAAGAAAATCATACCTATTGCGGCGGCAACAAGCTGAACATAAGCCGAGCGTTCCGACTGTCTGATAAGCATCATTACGCCTATGCCCGTCAAAAACAGGGCGAGCGATTCAAGCTCGAAATTTACTCTGCGGATTACAAAATAGGAGATAAAGAAGAATCCCCATTCAACAGCCGCAAGAGCGCCGAACAGCACGAGCGGAGCCATTGTATTTGTGCCGTCATTCCAAAACATTGCCTGAACGCACATAAAGAAGTGAAAAAATGTAATAAGAAGCATAAGCTTCCACGATTTCATTGCAGGCTTATCACTGACCTTTGAGAAAAACCAGCTCGACTGCAACGGCTGTTGGAACTCCTCGCCTCTTTTTACTATAAGGCTTGTACCGCCTATTGTTATTGTATCGTCAATAAGCACCTTTGCTCTGCCTCTTGTTCTTTTGCCGTTGAGCATTGTGCCGCTCTTTGAGTCGGTATCGCTTACATACCAACCGTCTTTACGGCGAAGGAGTACGCAATGATTTCTTGAAACCGTCGGGTCATCAACAGTTACATCACTGCTTTTACTTCTGCCGATTGAATTTTCCCAAAAAAGCACGGGGAGCATCTCGCCCGTTGCAGGGTTCAAAAGTGAAATCAAAGGAGTTTCTGGACGGCGGCGGCGGCGCATTGCGGCAAAACACTGGTACACAATTATTATTGCATAAACAGGCATAAGAAAACGCAGTGCAACAACACCCATATCGAAAATTATCGAAAGATCCGGCACTTTTTTCAACTCCTTCACAAATCATCTGTCCTAAAAATAAGCATACTTAAAGTTATACAGTTTAAATAATAATCCAATTTCCTCCAAAAGTCAATAGCCGAGTGCCTCGGCGCCCCATTCGTGAAGATAGTTTTTTAAGTCAAATACTTTAATGCCCGAGCGTAGCATTTTAATTGTTTGTACAAACCAAACTGTAGGGGCGTTCATCGGACGCCCGCAGGTAACGGCAGAATTTTCATAACAGATTAAATTTTATAAATGCCGCAAAACAATTGTTATATTGTAGGGGCGAACCGTGTGCATTGCACACGGTTTGCACGCAATGCGTGCAAATTCGATACACAACATTTATCACATCAAAACATATGCAACTAAACAAAATGTTTCATCAAGGCGGGCGTCCAATGAATACCCCTACAACACAAATTGCAAAGACAATTACAAATATTTGCTCGGGCAAAATATGTTTTAAAATATACAAACTGTCTGCACAAACAGGGAACGGCGGCTCGCCGTAAACAAAAGACCTCTCAAAAACTGAGAGGTCTTTTATCATGATATATCTATGAGGATTAATGAAGACTTTTCATTTTATCGGCTTTATCACGGCATATATGCGACCATTTGCAGTCGCCGCACACCTGCGAAAGCCTGTCTCTTAAAATTATATTTTCC
>ERZ1034984.2728-NODE-2728-length-13795-cov-7.513319_pt1 | contig 13795 bp, 16 predicted proteins | sample MGYA00520589_ERZ1034984 | MGnify/ENA primary metagenome ERZ1034984 (study PRJEB33766, sample SAMN09781790) | gut metagenome | biome: gut microbiome | host: Homo sapiens | place: Madagascar | study: EMG produced TPA metagenomics assembly of the PRJNA485056 data... | reverse complement strand
CCCAGGTGTCGAGCGTGGCTACCTCCACGCCTGCGAGTCCCTTGCCCGCATCTGCCAGGTGCTGTTTGACAGCCAGGGCGATGTTGCGGGAGGGCACGATCCATGCAACGTGCCTGCCCTGCCGCAGCATCTTCTGCACGACGGCATATGCGCACGCCGAGCGCTCATAGCGGTCGTGCGCACTGACAATCTCGAGTCTTCCTGGCATGGGTTGCTCCCTTCCCTGGATACAGTCGAGGCCAGTATCTCACGCGGGCCGGACACAAATTCCCCGCATCGGTGGCTTGTTGCACAAAGCGACATAAAGAAAAGGGGGCCGCGCGGCCTGCACTTCTGTGCTGTCGCGTGGCCCCCTTAGACGCAAGTCTTTATGTCAGGCTATTTGCCTGCGGTCTCGCTTTCAGGCTGTGCTTGGTTGCCTTTTTGCGCACGCGGGCGGTGGCGCTTGGGGTTCTTGGCGCGCAGCTCGGCCTTGCGGGCGAGGTTGGCACGGCGGTTGAGCAGGTTGCGCACGGTGTCTTCCATGCCCAGGGGGATGTAGGACATGGACTCGAGATCCTCGGGCAGGTACTCCGCAAGCGACAGGGGTGCGATCTGCTCGACCTTCTCGGGCGCGGGGCCGGGCTTGGCGATGATCGCGTGCACGGTGGCGCCCATTTGGCACAGACGTTCCTCGAACTCGGTGGAGACGTTGGCCTGGGGCCAGCTGGGCTCGTTCAGGAGGTCGTTTGTGCAGGCAAGGGGCTCGTATCCCGCAATCTGGTACTGCGTGAGCGAGAACTTGAAGAGCGGCTCGGAGTCGGTCTTCTGGCACACCACGCCGTCGGGGGCCAGGATGGAGCGGTAGCCCATGAGGCGCTTGGCGTGGGAGAGCCTGCGCACGGCCGCCTTGCTCTGCGGGAACGGCGCCGAGAAGTTGAGGTGGATGCGCGCCAGCTCGCCGGGGGCGAAGAAGCGGCACACGTCGTCTTGGGTGTCGAGGACGAAGACGGCGTTGTACACGCCCTCCTCGATGGCGCGCTGCGCGGCGAGCACCACGCAGACTTCCTCCACGTCCACGCCCACAAAGAGCACGTCGGGCTCGGCCTTGGCGCTCTCGATGGCGAAGCCTCCCTTGCCGCAGCCCAGGTCAAGGCGCACCTCGCGGGCGCGGGGCAGCAGCATCTCGGCCCAGTGGCCGGCACGCTCCTCGGGATCGTCGACGATGGCGTCGGCAAAGAGACGCCTGCGTTCGTCGAGGTTCTTGGGTTTGCGTGCGCGCATGGGCTTGCCTTTCGTTGGGTTTCGAGACGATGTGGCAGAATACCACGCCCATCTCGTGCGCCTGTGCTATAAATGCGTGCATAAGACAAACCCCATTGTGCAGAGAGAGTGCCCATGCCAGGTAAGCCCCAGGAGAAGCATGCCATCGACGAACCGTTTTCTATGAGTGACCTGGGACGCGTCACTCTCAAGAAGGCATGGGGGCATTTCTGCACCATCACCCACCACAAGCTGCTCGTGATGCGCTACTGCTTTCGCGTGGGCCTGTACCGTCAGGGCCTCGCGCACGACTTGTCCAAGTACTCGCCCTGCGAGTTTATGGTTGGTGTGCGGTACTACCAGGGATTTCGTAGCCCTAACTCGGCCGAGCGCGCTGTAAAGGGATATTCCGAGGCCTGGATGCACCACAAGGGGCGCAACCGCCATCACTGGGAGTACTGGGTGGACATCAAGGGCAACGGCGACCCCACGATGGAAGGCAAGCCCATGCCCACGCGCTATGTGGTCGAGATGTTCTGCGACCGCATCGCCGCGAGCCGCGTGTACAAAAAGGACGCCTACACCGACCGCAGCCCCCTGGAGTATTACGAGCTCGAGCATTCCGCCCCTGTTGAGCTGCCCATTCATCCGATGACCGAAGCCCTGCTCAAGCGCCTGTTGGAGATGCTTGCTGAGCGGGGAGAAGAGGCCGCGCTTGCCTATGTGAAGCGCGAGATCGTGCGCAAGCGCTACGTCGAGGGCCCCGGCTGCAGGTTTTAGCCAGGCGAAGGGCCCCGGTGCGGCTGTTTTCGGCCGCGGACGGCCAGGATCTCATCATTTAACATACATTTCAATGGTCCAAATGTATGTTAAATCATCAAAAGACCAGTTGGCATGTTTTTTGAAATCTTAAAATGTATGTTATTTGGTAGAGCAGCTTCGCGAGTCGGCTTTCCCGCCCACGAAAAAGGCCGACATCCGCAACTGGATGCCGGCCTTTGTTGGTTCACGGCCGTTGCTTGTTACTCGGGCTGCGCCTGTGCGTCGGAGTCAGCCGCCTTGCGCGTGCGTGTACGGCGTGTGCGCGACTTGGTGGGCGCAGGGTTGTCTGCGCCGCCATCGTGAGAGGCAGGCGTGGCTTTGGCAGATGCAGTATCGCCGGATGAGGAATCAGCCGATGCGGCGATCTTGGTGGCCTTGACCTGCTTGTTTGTATGCTTGGCAGGTGAGGGCTTGGCTGCCGTGGCGGATGAGGAGTCGGTCTTTGAGAGAGCGTCGGCTTGCGCAAAATCGACGTGCGCTGCATCGGCTCGTGCAAGGGCAGCGTGCGCTTCATTGGGCTGTGAGGAGCCATTCTTTTCTTCACCGTCCTGCGAGGCCTTGACTTTAACCTCGGCGGGAGCTTCCTTTGCCTTGGAGCGTGAGCGTGTCCTGGTGCGCTTGGGCTTGGGGGCGGCGTCGGCCTCGCTTGCGGGGGCGCTATCCGAAACGGGAACGGGCTGATGGTCGGCCGCAATGTCGTTCTGCGGCTTGATTGCAGGGGTGCGCGCGGCAGGGTCAGGCTCATCTGTGTGCTTCGGTACATCTGAGCTGGCAGTATCAATCGGCGTGGCCTCGGTCCTGTCCTTGGTCACATCGCCCTTTTGGTCGTCGGCGGACCGCTCTTGCTTGGACTTCGCGGGGCCATGCGCAGTTTTCTTGGCGGCCTTCTGACGGCGTTCCCGCGCCGTGATAACGACAGGCTCTGCCGCAGGTTCCGTGCTGGGAGTGGTGGAGAAGGAGACGGGGGCATCGACAGTGGACTTCCCGTCGCTGGGTATGACCTCGCTACCAGTAGCGGGAAAATCGGCACGTCCTTCTTGAGCGCTTGTCTCTGCCAGGGAAGTCGTCTTTTGGACGTCCTCCTTGGTTACTTGTGCTTGCTTGTCGCCCTGTGCGTTTGCCTGGTTCTTGGGCTTGCGGCTCCTACGGCGAGACTTGGGAGAGGTCTTGGAGTCCGAGGAATCCTTTTCATCCGTCTGGTCGACAGGGGAGGCACCTGCAATCGCAGGTAAAGAATCTTTCTCGGCAGCCTCATTGGAGGAGTTTGCTTTCTCCGCCGCGGTCGTATTGCTTGTCTCAGAAGCCGCTGTGCTGGCCTCTTGCTTCTGTTCGCTCCCAGTCGAGGTATCTATCGGTGTCGCGCCTGCGACATCAGCCACTTGCGTTGCATCCGTCGCGTTCGTCGTGTCGCCCGTTTGTACTGCATCTGCTAGGTTTTCCGTCTGAGTTTTTTCCGGCGCACTCTCCTTGGCATCGGCTGCCTTGCGTGCGGCGCGGGAGCGGCGCCTGCGAGCAGAGCGCGACAGCGCACGTGGCTGCTCGGTGTTGTCGTTCGCGGTTTCTTCGATGTCAGCGGCGGGGCCGTCCGCCTCGGCGTTCGCATCGGGTGCGTCGTTTGCCGTGCCATCGTCGGCCACATCCAGCCCCGCGCCATCCGCAGCAAGAGCCTCGGCATCCGCCGGCTTGTCTGCCTGGGTCTCACCGTTCGAGCCAAACGCGCCCGCAACCTCCTCCATGCCCGTCGGCATCATGCGGAAGGCGCTTGCGATGTTGTTGGCTGCGTTGTATTCGACGTTGGCGCGCAGGTCGTTTGCAATCTGGGCCATCTGGTTTGCCAGCTCGGGCAGGCCGAACGAAAAGCCCAGGTGGATGATACCGTCGGCGTACCCCTTGCGCAAAAACTCGTTGCAGGGTGAGTCGGAAAGCGACAGCGCGGTGCGGTAGATGTTGCTGAACAGGTCGGCCACCTGCACGCCGGCAGAGTACTTGGAGTCCATATAGCGAATCTGCAGGTCGCTTACGAGCGGTTCCTCACGGTGCATGAGGACGTTGCCGATGCTTTCGCACACCATGTCCTCGAAGCTTTCGCGAATGCCGCCGCGCATGTCGAGCGACAGGCGGTAGGCGCCGCCCCGGGGCAGCTCGTCGCGCTCCAGGTAATAGGCCATGGCCTGGGCAATCATCGAGTCGTAGAGCAGCTCTTTGTCAAGCTTGCGCTCGCAGGCGTTCGCCGCTGCCGGGTCGATGGTGAGCAGGTAAATCTCGAGGTCGTTGTGCTCGAGGATCGTCTTTGCCAGGGCGAGCTTTTGGGCGGTTTTCATCTGCGAGGCCTTGATCTCGGCCTGCGTGGTCTTGTTGCGTGCGATGCAGCCTTCGAGTTTTGCCAGGTCGTTGACGAGCACCATCGCCATGGTAAAGACCTCGTCGCCGAAGCCCAGCGTGCCCGACTCGTCTAGGTACAGGCGCAGCTGCGCCGCCGAAGTGGCGGGGAAGAACATCATGATATGCCTTTCTGCGTACGGCCTCGCAGGTAAACGGTGGCAACGCAGCATCCGAACCGCCATGGTGTCGGGAGCCTTGCCTGGCCGGGGCGTCGAGCCCGGCGGCCATCCGTGCGAGGGCGGATGCGGGAAACTATAGCACGCCGCTTTCGAATCTGCGTGTCGCTCAAGCGCAGTCACACTGTGCCGCAGCGCTGCCGGCACTTTCAAAGAACCTCTGGGTTGGACATATGCCCAGCTACTTCAACAACTTCAAAGTCACTTCAAACAAGACTTCAATATGACTTCAAAGTGAGATTGAAGCTGGTGAAGTGCGCCTGGGAGCGAAAAAGGCCAGGCAGCCCGAGGTGGGGTTGCCTGGCCGGTGTGCGGGAGGGTTTCTATGCTTTGAGCGCAGGGCTCTTACGCCAGGGCCTCGACGACGTCCTTACCCAGGCCAATGCACTCCTCTTCGGCGGCCGCGTCGGGGTAGTCGTAGGCGATGACCGCGCCCACCACGTTGGCGCCGTCGGCCTCGGTGCGCTCCTGCCAAGTTTCCATCCACTCGCCCTCGTTCCACTCATATGAGCCGAACAGGCCCACGGTGCGGCCCTTGAGCTGCTTTTCGCAGTCGGCGAACATGGGCTCGAACTCGTCGGGCTCGAGCTCCTCGGCGCCCATGGCGGGGCAGCCGAAGATGACGGCGTCGAACTCGCCCAGGCGTGCGGGGCCAAAATCGGAGGCCTCGAGGATGGTGGGGGCGGCACCGCCCTCGATGACGCCCTTCTTCACGAGCTGGGCCATGGCGGCGGTGTTGCCGGTGCCGCTCCAATAGACGATGGCGACCTTCTTCATTGCGGTGTCCTTTCAATCGGATTGCGGTGCGTGTTTGTATGTTGTCCGCGCCGACCTAAGGCCAATGCACGGGAAACAACCTGGTTGATGCCTTGCCTTAGGCGATGAGCTCGGAGAGCGTCGCTCCCGTGCGGTAGCGGGCCAGCGCCTGCGAGCGACATTCGCGCATTGCCTGCCAGCAGGCCTGTGCGCCCTCGGGGTCGATGTAGGCCTTCCAGACGCCGCAGGCGAGCTCGTCTCTGCCGTCGTGGGCGATGAAGGCGAGCACGTCGGCAAGGGGGTAGCCCAGCAGCACGCCCACCTCGTGGGGAAACGCGGGCGGCTCGTCGCCGATGCATGCGCAGGGCCGGCTGGGCAGCATGCTTGCAGATGCGGCGTCTACCTGGGCGTTTTCGGCGCGGGCGGCCACGGGCCCGTCTATCGTTTCCCGGCGCCTCTCGAATCCCGCCATCTTGATGCGAAGCGACCGTACGAGTTGGCGCGGGCCGGCCACGTCGAACCCCGCCTGCTGGAGAAAGGCGGCGACGTCGGCCTGGTCGACGAGGTTTGCCAGCTCCTGGCTGCGGCTCACGAGCATGAGGGCACGGCCGCGCCCCACCATGAGCACGTCGCAGCGTATGCCGCGCGAGCCGTACGTGCGTGTGAACTCCAAGGCGTGCAGGGCCGCCTGCCTGCGCACTTGCGCGTCGCACAGTCTCTCGCACGAGCAAGTGGCGCATTCCTGGGGCCTGCGTGGGATGAAGTTGAAGAGCGCCGCGGGTTTGATGCCTGCCAGCACGCATGCGGCGTTGCGCACCACGCATTGGAAAAACTGCTCCTCAAACGCCATCCTGCACCTTACCCTTCAAGTAAGAAAAAGCTAACTAAAGTAACGAGGTGCACAATACCAATTCCCAGATGTTCGTCAAGTCTAACTAAAAGATACCGATATTCCCTCACAAGTGATGCGAATCGGGCATCAAGCGGTGCCGGGGACCTGCCGGGCGCGCACCCCGGCAGGTCCCCCAGTCAGCTTCTCCATAATCCCCCTGTATCATGCGCCCCTGCTGAAGATGACGACCGAGCGAGGAGTGCCCCCCATGTCCACCTATAAGTCCAAGCAGATGATCGTGATGCGCCGCGACCTCAAGATGCGCAAGGGCAAGATTGCCGCCCAGGCGGGCCATGCCTGTGTTGAGGCGACCCTCATGGCGCTCGCGCGCGAGCACAGGCTCGACCAGGTGCGCGTTACCGAGGACGGCGGCTGGGTCTACCTGGCCGATGACCCGGAGCGTCCCGAGGCCACCCCGCTTACCGACTGGTTCGACGCCGGCGTGGCCAAGATCTGCGTGTACGTGGACTCCGAGGAGGAGCTGCTCGACCTTGCCGCCAAGGCGCGCGAGCAGGGCTTTGCCTGTGCGCTCATCCGCGACGCCGGCCACACCGAGTTCCACGGCGAGCCCACCTACACCTGCCTGGCCCTGGAGCCCCTCTCGGCCGAGCAGGTCGACCCCCTCACCTCGGGCCTGCCGCTGTATTAAGTCTGCGCATCGCGCGTGGGGCGCGGGGTCTACAATGTTGCAGCTGTGTTTCCCGACGAGTCCGGCCGCATGTGCCGGAAGGAATTGAGGTTGAGGTGAGAGAGGCGTTCAAACGGGCGCTCAAGCCGGCGCTGCCCATCATCGCGGGCTACATCGTGTTGGGGCTTCCCTGCGGCATCCTGTCTGCGACGGCAGGCATGAGCTGGTGGATGGTGGCGATCCTGAGCATCGTGTTCTACTCGGGCGCGGGCCAGTACATGATTCCCAACATGTGGCTTGCCGCCAACCCCATTACAGCCATCATCGCCTCGGTGGGCCTCGTCAACACCCGCCAGATGCTCTACGGCACGTCGCTGTCGCAGTTCTGCGGCAACGTGGGCAAGGGTCTCGCGACGTTCTTTGGCGCCACGGTGACTGACGAGAGCTTCGGGGTGAACTACGCGAAGTTTTTGGAGGGCGACTGGAGCGTGAAAGACGCCCTCGCGGTCAACCTGTACAGCCAGGCTACCTGGATGCTTTCGTGTACCGTGGGCTGCATCCTGGGTTCCGCCGTGGCCGTTCCCTCCGCGCTGGCCTCGTTTGCCATGACGTCGCTCTTCCTGTGCCTGCTGTGCATGCAGCCCACCACGGCCGAGAACGGCGTCGTCGTCGCGGCTGCGGTCCTTGGTGTGGTCGTGTGCAAGCTTGTGGGGCTCTCCGGCGCCGCCATCTTCCTGGGCGCGGTCATCGGCATCGTCTGCGGCATGCTGTTCGGCTCGCGCGTGAGCCGCGCGGCCAAGCAAGCCTCCTGCGAGAAGGGGGGCGATCGCTAATGCCGATCAAAGACTTCCTCATCATCCTGGTGGGCGTGAGCGTGCTCATGTTCGTGTGCCGCGTGGCCCCTGTCGTGCTGCTCAAGGGCCGCGACCTGCCTGATGGTGTCAAGCGCGCCTTGGGGTACATCCCTGCTGCCGCTTTTGCCGCCCTTGTGGCAAACGACCTCTTCGACCCGGCGGACTTTGCCGCGGGCGTCGATCCCATGACGTGGGCCGGTCCTCTCATCGCGGCTGTCGTCGTTGCCGTGGTTGGTTTCAAGACCAAGTCGATGGCGTGGTGCATCGTGTCTGGCGTGGCGTCGCTTGCCATCGTGATGTACGTGCCGGACTTGATTATGTAGGACTTGTGAGCAAAGAACTTCCCTCTTGCAAGGGTATAGGGGATATGGCAATATATCTCCTCGCAGCAGCGCAACGGAGCAAAGCGACGACGCGCCAAGCCGCCAAGTGGGGTGGTAGCTCAGCTGGTTAGAGCGCCGGCCTGTCACGCCGGAGGTCGCGGGTTCGATCCCCGTCCATCCCGCCACTTGTTACTTTGCGAACACCCGTCTTCTAGGCGGGTGTTTTTGTTTATATCGACAAGTTCATCATCATCAACATCGTCAAACGCAAAGCAAAGTCGCAGCTCATCGCCTACGACAACGATTTTTTGCACGAACATGTCGATGATGGCCCAAGGGTCTGGGTCGACGGCAAGCGAGTCAAGCCAACCCTCGTAATCCTGCCATGTAATCGTTGAACTTTCCGATTCTTCAGCTTCGCGCAGTTCAATTTCCAATTCAGACTTGTGTTTTTCAAGTGATGAAATGCGCTCCTTAGCGCCTGGTGGCGTAATTCCGCCCTCTATCGCTTTCCAAATATTCTCAAACGCCGAGTCGATTTTACCAATCTCTTTGCGCAGCCGTTCGATTTCCTCGGCGCGCGCATCCTGCTCGGCACCCTCTTCCTCTCGATATTCCTCCCAAGCCTCCTTGAGCCTTGCCCGTGTGGCAGGCTTTGCGAGCGAGTCAAGGATTGCGTCGCACACGGCTTCCTCCACCACATCACGGCGGAATGTCCTGCGACATCCGGGGCACTTGTAATAGGTGTATACCTTGCCGCTTTTGCCTGTGCCGCTTGTGCCTACGTAAGCGCGGCCACAGTCGCCGCATGCCATCTTGCCGGACAATGGCGCTTCCTCTGCGGTATTGATTCTGCGGTGCGAGCGGTACTTCGAGTTTAGGGCGCTTTCTATTCTCTCCTGCTCTTCGCGTGACCAAAGCGCAGGCATGCCGCCTTCTATGCGGTGCCCTGCGTAGTCGTACACGCCGCAGTTCTGCTCGCGGCGCAATAGGCGGTCGACCGTGGAGAAGCTGAAGGGGTTGCCGCGCCACGTGCGCTCTGCGGGGAACGCCGCCGCAATCTCTGCAACGGTGCGGCCCGTGAGGAGCATGTCCTTCATCTTGCGCAGCACTTCGGCCTCGTGCTCGTTGATCTGGTAGTAGCCGTCTACGATGTTCCATCCGTAGCGCACCTGCCCATTGGCCATGCCGCGCTCGGCGTTCTTCTGGATGCCGTCGCGCACCCTTTCGGCATTGAGGGCGCTTTCGTACTCGGCGAGAACCTCAAGCATGCCGAGCTGCAGCACGCGTGTGGAGCCGCCTCCGAGTGACTCACCGGCATAGAGGATCTCTACGCCCGACTTGCGCAGCATGATGCGGGCGAGCGCCATCTCGTCACGGTTGCGCATGATGCGCGTGACCTTGTAGATCACCACATAGTCGAAGATGCCAGTTTTGGCGTCTTCCATCATGCTCTGGAAGCCCTCGCGGTCGGTATTGGTGCCCGTGTGCGCGTAGTCGGTATAGACCCGCACCACATCCAGAGCGTTCTCTTCGCAATAGGCGCGAGATTTCTCCACCTGAATCTCGATGGACTCCGAGCGCTGGTTGTGGCTTGAGAATCGCGCGTAAATCGCTGCCCTGTTCCTGTTTTGCATGGTATGATGCACCCGCTTTCCTATTCTGGTGGGAAGCTTTGCCCCGCACGTGTCGTGATGGATGACGTGCGGGGCGCTTTGTATTCTTTCGGAAATTCCGAAAGAATCAATCGCACTCCACAGCGGTGAAAAAGCCTGTATCGCCGGCTTTCAAATGTCGTTCGTCAGCCTTAACGCGACGTTCAACTTTCTTTGTATCTTCCTCTGCGGGCAGTTCTTCAGGACGAATGCCACGGTCGACAAGCGTTTTGCGGATGCTGCCATTGTTGCCCATATGCTCATCGCAGATTGGCTTTACGCCCCGCAAGTCCTTTTCAACGACGTTGTGCGCGGTCATCGAATTGGCAAGGTTTTTTGCGGCGATGGCCACATCTGGCAGAAAGTCGGCAAGTGCCGCCTTCTCGGGCACGCCAAGCTTCTTCTTCATTGCGCTCGTGCTGATGCCGCCGAAGAGCACCGAGTCACCACGTGACTTGATGCGTGCAAAACCCGTGCTGTCAACGTCTCTTTCGAAAGCTACTGCGGCAAGGGCCTTCTCGGATTCTGCCAAGGTTTTGCGTGCGGAAAGGCGTTGCAACTCTCCCATGCGCTGCTCGATGAGCTCTTGCTTGTGGGCTGCAATGGCGAAGTAGGACTGGGCGAAAGCAACCTCCTCTTTGCGTGGGTCGCCGTTCATGGCGATGAGGTAGCAGGCATATCGTGTGAGCTTGTAATCGCGCACCGGGCGTTGGGTACCAGCGCCGAGGACAACCATTTTCGTGACCTCACGAAAATGGTTGTCAACTGGTGTTTTGCCAGTCTCGCATGAAATCATTGCGCGTTTAATTGCCTCATGGAAGTTCTCCCAGCGCGCATACCCAAGGTGCCCCATGATTTCTCGGGCATACCAGAACTCTACTCCGTCCTCTGTATGGGCAAGTTCATCGAGTGTTAGTCTGCGTTTTTCAATCTCAGTGCTCTGCATAGTGCTCCGTTTCGTATCTAGTAGACTAATCCGCCTACTTCTTATATTGGCCGCTAATCTTGTTTGGACTCGCCGGCGGCGAGCCGGGCAGTCTGCGCAATGTTTTTCCGCCAAGCGGTGGAGCTTTGGCGGTAGTTATCTACGATCTCGCGCTCCTCGTTCGTCATCGGTTCAGCAGGTGAAGACTTGGCTGTATCACAGGATTCCCACCCGAGGATATCGTTTGGCGTGCAGCCTAAAACAGTCGCGCACATGCAGACCTGCTCGATGTTCATCATCGCCGCGCCTGATTCCCATGACCGATAGGTGTACTTGTTCACACCGAGTTTTTCGGCGAATTCGTCACGATTCGAGTAGCCAGCAGCTTTGCGTAATTTCATAAGCTGGATGTTCACGGTGTACCTCCTCAATGTCTACAGCATACAAAATAGTACAACGAAATTAAGTATTTCACAATCAGATTGTGCATTGATGCTTGACATTGCTAATTAGCTTATATATTGTGCATAGTAGTTGCTAATTAAAATAGCAATTCTGTCCTATATATTTCATATTAGTGCTATGAAATATATAGGACGTTCTCCTTGACAAGCAAGGAGAACGAGCCCTCTTCAAAGTGAAAGGTGGTGAAGCGTATGCAGTTCAACAAAGAACTATTCGCAGCAAACTTGCGAGCTGCCAGGGCGAGGCTCCATATCAGCCAGCGCGAGCTTGCAAGAATGGCAGGAGTTTCCACGTATTCAATCGCGCAGTACGAAACGGGGGAGGGCAGTGAGCCACTCGCTGGGAGTGTTTTTGCGATTTGCGTGGCTCTCGGAGTAAGCCCCAACGAGTTGATTGGCTGGAAAGAAGTCGCCTAATGGAGCAATTTCCGTTCCTTCTCTTGCTTGTTCTCATCCTGATATTTGACCTGCTCAGGGACTAATCAAGCGTTCGCGATGGCACACAGGGCAGTGCCAACACCGATTTAACCACGCACATCATCACAACCCGCGCATGTTAGGGCAACCAGGGAAATTCCGTCGCGCAAGGCCGCAGACGGGGAGCGTCACCTGAAGAATACCCCGGCTTAGCTCAGTGGACAGAGCACCCGCCTCCTAAGCGGGCCGTCGCAGGTTCGAGTCCTGCAGCCGGGGCCATGGTTCCCCTTTTCACCTGCGTCCTCGGCGGGGCGGGCGGGCACTTCGGGAGCGGTAGGGCATGCCGCAGAACGTCGAAACGCCGCCGATTCCTCCCCAGGGTCTCGCTCATGCGCTGCTCTCGCAAAGGGCGGTGTGACGGTCGCGCCCTCCCCGCCGAGGACGCAGGGACAGGCTTAAAAAACGATTGGAGGTAGCAAATGGACGAGATTTCCGCGTGGCTTTTCATCGTCTCTACCATCGCAGTCGCCGTTTTTATCGGCAACTTTCTCAGTAGCGACTTTTTCAAGTAAGGAGGTGTCATCGGCCATGTATGAAACCAAGGCAGAAACCGACGGTTATCGTGGTGGTTTCCGTCGGGAACAGAGCACAGGAGCACAGCCCGCGCAGGCGTGTGTTTTTCCGCAGGGCCGACAGGGCCGTGAGGATCTGGAAGAAGGCGCCTGTACGTGGCTGCAACCGCGTACAGGCAGTGTCGAACCCTTGGCCGGAGACGACACGGACATCCTAGCAGATTGGCCGGCGCCGGTGCGCGCGGCGGCCTATGTCTTCACCTTGCTGTGCTTCATGGGCATCGTCCCCATGGCCCTGGCCGACGCCGTGGGCTGGGTCATCGACGCGCTGAACTGCGCGTGGGTGCTCCCGGTGGGCGTCGTGGCCGTGTGCGTGTACGGCTACAGGAGGTGCGGGCTGTGAGTATCGACGTGGAGGACTACACCCAGTCCGTCGATGACGTGGTGAGGGCCGAGAGGCTCGCCACGTACCCGCTGCCTCTCAAGGTCGAGGACAGGCGGAGGCTCTTCGACGAGTGGTGCGGCCTCAATCCAGACGTGCTCGACGAGATGGAGCTGGCGGCGCTCAACATCGACGCCCGTGGCCTGCGCGTGTCGGCGAAGTACCTCACCGAGCGCCAACGCTACGAGGGCCGCGTGAACATCGTCGGCGTGCCCTTCTTCGACGGCGACGGCGTGAGGCACCTGTACGCGATCAACAACACGGACACTCCGCTCATCGCAAGGTGGCTGCTCGCCCGGCACCCAGACCTGAACATCGAGACGCGCAAGAGCGTCTACGGCAACAAGGAGGACGCACATGAAGCGCAAGGAGATTAGCGAGTACCTCGACGAGCTCTTGGACGTGGCCGGGGACATCGACATGAGCATCAAAATCGTCGGCGACGATACAGCCAAGAGGAACGCCCCGACCGGCACGCTGGCCCTGGCCCTTGTGGCATCGACCTTGATGTTCTGCATTGACCTCCTTGAGCCTGACGCGGTGTGCCCCGACCACGCCGACGCGCTCACGGCAATCGTGTCGGACGCCCTCCATGGCTACTACGGGGTGTGACGCCGAGGCGCGGGCCCGCGAGCCCATGGCCTACTTCGCGCACGACTCCAACGCCGCCCAGGACTTCAAGTGCCAGAAGCTCCTCGCGAGGTGGGGAAACGAGGGCTACGGCGCGTGGTGGAGGCTCTGCGAGATGCTCGCCTCCGCAACGGGGCACGCGCTGCTCCTTGAGACGGACGAGGACTGGACCATCGTCGCGACGCAGACCGGCATGCTCGGCACGCCCGACGACGGCTTCACGGGCGCGGGCAAGTGCAAAGCTTTCATGCGCGACCTCGTCGAGATCGGGCTCATCGTGCAGGGCGAGGACGGCCGCTTCTCGAGCGCAAGGATGCAGCGAAACGCGCATGTCTTGGGCGCCCAGAAGGCGGCCGGCTCGAAGGGCGGGCGGCCCCGCAAAAACGCCCGCCCCGACGAGGAATGACGTCAGAAAAAACCAGGACGAAAACCCAGGGTTTTAAAACGCGAAACCATAAAAGAAAAGAAATAAAAGAAAGAGAGTTTTTGGGTTGGGCCTTCGGACCAACCCAACCCAAAAACTCTCTCTTTCTTTGTTGGGAGTCTGCCAATAAAGGAAGTCTTTTCTTCTTGGTTCTTCTTCTTTTTCGGCAGTGGTTTTTCGCGTCGCCGGGC
>ERZ1034984.2723-NODE-2723-length-13824-cov-14.526763_pt1 | contig 13824 bp, 14 predicted proteins | sample MGYA00520589_ERZ1034984 | MGnify/ENA primary metagenome ERZ1034984 (study PRJEB33766, sample SAMN09781790) | gut metagenome | biome: gut microbiome | host: Homo sapiens | place: Madagascar | study: EMG produced TPA metagenomics assembly of the PRJNA485056 data... | reverse complement strand
CGATTTCGAAACTTAAAAATAATTCGAGTTTCGAAACCGAGAAGGAGAGTTTAAGCGAGATACGACATCAGCTCCGAATCGACGCTAGAGAGGGAGCTCGCGCCGCTTCTGTCCATCAGGGATGCATTCCCGAAGGTCCTTACCACCCGCAGCCCCATCGGAACTCGATCTGTTGTTCAAGGGTAAACAATAGCGCCAGCTGGAACCGCTGTAGACCACGACCTATCCCTCCGATGCTGGTTTTGCTGGCTAGGGGCTAAGACGCATCTTGGATATGCGGAATGTCATCTGATTTGGCAACAGCATGGCAGGAAGCTGTCGTGCGCTACAGCAGCCGGTATGTGCGGCCTTCGTAGTCAATGACGCCTTCCTTGCGCAGCTTCGAGAGCTCGTTCGACAGCGCGCTGCGGTCGACGCTGAGGTAGCTTGCCAGCTTGGTCTGGCTGTAGGGGATGGCGAAGGCGCGGGTGCCGGCCTTCTTCTGCTGCTGCGATAGGAAGGCGAGGATCTTGCCCCGTATGGTCTTGGGGGTCATGGCTATGGCGCGGTGGTTCATGTCCAGGTTGCTTAGCGCCAAGGCGCGCATGAGGTTCGAGGATATGTGCGCGTGGCAACCGCACTGCTTAGGGCAGGAATGGATGATGCGCTCGGCTTTGAGCAGCACCACCTCGCATGCCGTATCAGCCAGCACGTCGATGTCGAGGGGCTCCATGCTGCAGGCGTAGCCGTGCGCAAAAAGCGAGCCAGGCCCCAGCATCTCCAAGATCGTCGTCTCGCCCCAGGCATCCGAGACTTCGATTCGTACGCGCCCGGACAGGACGACGCCGAGGTATTCGGTGGGCTGGCCGGCGCGCATGATCCGCTCCTCCCGGCTGAAAGCCCTTCTTGTCGCCCCAAGGCAAGGCAGCATCAAGTTCGCTTCGTCTTGGGTTATGCCGGCGAAAAGCATTGAAGAAGAAGTGGGGATATCAAGCATTGGCTTCACCTGTAGTTTCTACAACAGAAATGTATGAGACACAACAGTATAGTGCAGTCACTTCGAAAATACACCCTTTGATTGAGGAGCGCGAAATGACTGACGGGAACATGTTCTGCTTCCAATGCGAACAAACGGCGGGATGCACCGCCTGCACCGGAGCCGCCGGCGTATGCGGCAAGACCGCCGATGTGGCTCGGCTGCAAGACGAGTTGACCGGGGCGTTGGTCGCCCTGGCCCGAGCCGAGAACGGCGGAAAGGGGGATTCCGAGTCCGATGGGCTTATGCTCGAAGGCATGTTCGCCTGCGTGAGCAACGTCAGCTTCGACCCCGAGGCCATCGCCGCCCTTGAGCGCCGCGTTCGCGCTAAGGCTATCGCCCTGGGCGAATTCGATCTGTACGATATGGGCGAGTTGTGGGACGCGCAGGAGGATATCCGCAGCCTGAAGAGCTTGCTGCTTTTCGGCATGCGCGGCGTGGCGGCGTATGCCTATCATGCGCAGGCGTTGGGGAAGTCGGATCCGGCTGTGACAGCGTTCCTGTATGAGGGCATGCGGGCCGTCGGCTCCGATTTGGGCATGGACGAGCTGCTGCCTTTGGTTCTCAAGTGCGGCGAGGTCAACTTGGCTGCCATGGCGGCTTTGGAGGACGCGAACATCTCCGCCTACGGCAAGCCCGAGCCTGCGACGGTTGAGCTCAAGGTCGAGGCGGGCCCTTTCATCGTGGTCACCGGCCACGACCTGCACGACCTCAAGCAGCTTTTGGAGCAGACCGAAGGCCGCGGCGTGAACGTGTACACCCACGGCGAGATGCTCCCCGCAAACGCCTATCCCGAGTTGCGCAAGTATCCGCACCTGAAAGGCAACTACGGCACCGCATGGCACAACCAGCGCAAGGAGTTCAAGGACCTTCCCGCGCCGATCCTGTGGACTACCAACTGCCTGCTGAAGCCGGACGAGTCGTATGCCGACCGCGTGTTCACCACCGGCCCTGTGAGCTTCCCGGGCGCGCATGTCGTCGAGGCGGGCGAAGACGGCGCCAAGGACTTCTCGGCCCTTATCGATAAGGCGTTGGAGCTGGGCGGCTGGGCCGCCGATCGAACCTTTGCCGGCATCAACGGCGGCACCAGCGTCACCACCGGATTCGGCTACGACACCGTGATGAGCGTCGTCCCCGCTGTCATCGATGCGGTCAAGTCCGGTGACATCAAGCGCTTCATCCTGCTTGCGGGCTGCGACGGCATGCGCAAGGAGCGCAGCTACTACACCGACTTCGCCAAGCTCGCCCCCTCCGACTCCGTCATCTTGACTCTGGCCTGCGGCAAGTACCGTTTCAACGACCTGGATCTGGGCAGCATCGACGGCATCCCGCGCCTGCTGGACGTCGGCCAGTGCAACGACGCCTACGGTGCGATCAAGATCGCGCTCGCGCTGGCGGATGCTTTCGGTTGCGGTGTGAACGATTTGCCGCTTTCCATGGTGCTCTCCTGGTACGAGCAGAAGGCGGTGTGCATCTTGCTCACGCTGCTGCATTTGGGCATCAAGGGCATCTACCTGGGCCCCACGCTTCCGGCGTTCGTGAGCCCTGGCGTGCTGCAGGTGCTGGTGGACAACTACGGCATTCGTCCCATATCCACTCCCGAGGCCGACCTTGCCCAGATCATGGGCTAGCCGCTCTTTTCGGCAGAACCCATTCTCGCTCCCCGAAGCAGGACGGCATCGTCGGTCCTTGGAATGTAACTCCAGTAGAAACTATCGATCAAGTGGCAGGGGCTTATCCCGCTCGGCGGTATCGGGATTCCAGGCTGCCGCGAAATCGTCGTCCATTCCCTCTCCGATGATGCCGCTACGAATTCGCTTTCCATACCGAGAGCGTGATCTGCGGCCTCGAGTATTCGTCGAATTCCTCCTCTGATTCGGTATCGAAGGAGCAGGCGACGCGAACGGGGGTGTCGTTGATGTATACGCGGACACCCTCGTAGAACGACCCTGCCAGGAACGTCTCTTTGAAATCGACGGGGATAGCAGACGTTGCAAGCAGCTCGGGGTCGGCAACGGATATGTTCAGGCCGTTGAGCGGGGCATTAAGGGTCTGGAAGTCTCGCTCGGCTTGGCTCAGGTTTTCCTCGAGGCTCGCCGCGACATCGACGCCTTCGCAATAATTGATCTCAGTAATCGTCCCGTATTCGTCGAAGGTCAAGTAGACGTAAGCCCCCTCCCAGCTGTAATCGCCTTCTCGCAGATAGCCTCTCACGTGATAGCCGTAATCTTTGTACTTCTCGTACGGGTTATCTGCCGAAACGCGCTCGCATACCTGCTCCAGCGCGTTTTCCGCCATATCGATTTGCTCGGCGGCGAGGGCGATCTTCTCCTGCGTCTCCTGGCTTCCCTGGGCGTATTGCGGAATATATATCGCAATAAGGACCAGAACGGGCACTATCGAGAATGCAATCAATTGCTTCTTGATGTTCGGAACGGGAACGCCGTAGGCATCGGCCATCGCCTCGGCGTTGTTCGCGCTTTCCGAAAGCATGTCTGCCGCCGTGCTTACCGCGCCAACCGCTCCCGCGACTTGGGCCGCGCCCCCGAGAGCCTGAGCCGCCTTGTTGTCGTTTTTTTGCAGCAGACGCCCCGCCGCCTGCGTCGCAAGCACGCCGGCAACTTGAGCCGAACGGTCGCTTTGAGTTTGCCTTACTGCAAGGCGATTCTGCAGGTCAATCCATTGTTTTCCGCGCATGCCGAACTTCGGGCGAAGCGCGCAGAAGCAGAACACGGCAACGCAGAGCGCGACAAGGGCGATCCCGGCATTGATTCCGGTCGGCTGGAAGCCGTCGTTATGGAAAACCAGGTCGTCGATCATTTCCAATGGCACGATAAGGGCGCACAGCGCAAAGGACATGATGAGCGCCCGCAGGGCGATCTTGGGATACACGCAGTAGCGCTGGATCTGCCTCTTCTCTTTTTCGCTGAGTGCCCGCATGCGATGCCTTTCGTATGCCGTCGGGATAAGCTTGGCGCCGATCGGTAAGGAGAGCGACTGCCGCAAGGTCACTGCTGGGCCGGCTCTTGCGGCTTAGACCAGCTTGCCCTTGCTGTGGTCGATCATGTGCTGGATGATCTCGGCCGTCCAGTCAGTGAACTCGCGGTTCTTCGTGACGAGCTTGTCGCCGGCAAGCTCCTGGTAGCTGATTTTCGCCTTGGCATAGCGCGTGACCTTGGATTCTTCCTCGCGGGACAGGCAATCCTCCGTGGTCTTGAAAGCGCCGAGCGCGCGGATCATCTTCGCGTTGAACATGATGTGCGGCTTGTCATCGGCATCGAGGTAGATGAAGGCGGCCTTGGTCACGCCGAGCTGGTTGGCGTGCAGACACGCGACGTTCTCAAGCGACTCAAGCGTGTCGGTGAGGTCGGCGGCGAGTGCTGCGGCTTCCTCGGCAGTGACGGCGTCGCAGGGCTGTGACAAGACGGCTTCGTCTTTCACCAGGTCTTTGATCATGAGGGTATCCTCCCATAGGTTGCGAACAAGGCGTGCTAGTAGAGCAGGCACGTGTGCACCGAATTGTATCATGGAAGGGCGAGAGGATTCTGCCGCACGGAGCTGAGTGTAGTTAAATATGCAGGTGGGGGAGTCTTTCATCTGATGGCGGCCATGCCCTCAGATGAAAGACTCCATATGTCTACGGGCTCCGCAACTGCACGGAGGCAACTACCCGAGCGGATTTCCCCCTGTGGGGTCGGGTGCCTCGAGCGGCGAGGCCTCGGGGGCCGATTGCGAATCGGAGTACACCATGCTCTCGGGGCGGAAGGGGTTGTCCTCCTCGGAAAGCCCGCTAGAGGCAGCGCCGACGCTCTCGACGGGCAAGCGCAGGATGGCGTGCAGACTGTCCTCGTAGACGGAATCCACGAGCCGCGAGAACGCCTGGTAGGCCTCCTCCTTATATTCAACGAGCGGATTGCGATGCCCGTATGCGCGAAGCCCGATGCCCGCTTTCAAGCCCTCCATGTCGGTAAGGTGCGCGACCCAGTGCGTGTCCATGATGCGAAGCATTATCTGCGTGCAGAGCTCCTCGAACAAAGGACCGCCCACCGCCTCGCGCTTCTCGTTGAAAACCCACATCAGATGATTGCGAGCGTCCTCGGCGAGCACATCGGGATCCTGATCGCATTCGATTTCGCTTGCGTCGTATCCCTTTTCTCCCGTCATCGACTCGACCCACGCATCGACCGTCCCGAGATCCCAATCGTCCGAAGGAATCTCGGCAGGGCAGTTCTCCTCAAGCAAGCTATCGACCATGCTCTCCACGAACTCGGCCATGCCTTCGCAGACGTTCTTGCCGTCCAAGATGGCGTTGCGCTCGCCGTAGATGGCCTTGCGCTGCAAGTCCATGACATCGTCGTACTCGAGCACGTTTTTGCGCGAGGCGAAGTGCATCGACTCCACCTGTTGCTGGGCGGCGGTGATCACCTTCGAGACCAGCGGGTCCTCCAAAGGCGAATCGTCGGGGATGCCCAGCTCATCGAGGAGTCGCTTACCTTCACGGTGAACCCCGATGGCACGATATCTGCGGGGTCTTCCGTTGGCGGATGGGCGGATGCGTCCGCCCCGGCTGCATCTCAGGCAGGATGGTTCCTTTCGGAAGGTGCGGGCGAGGCGTGCGTCATCGCTGTCGACGATCCGCTTAAAGTGAGCGCCGTGAAGCTCGATGAGGAGGGCGGTGCGCTTGCCGGAGCGCAGTTCAGCCTTGAGGGACGCTTACCCGACGGCTCTGCAAGCAAGTCGTTCATCTCCGATGGCGCCGGTGCCCTCTTCTCCGACGTGCAGCTTATCGGCTCGGACGAGGGGACGCGTTATGTCTTGAGGGAAGTTTCGGCGCCCGATGGATACCAAGCGCTCGATCCCGTAACGCTTTTGGTCTACTCCGACGGCAGGCTGGCTTTGGGCGCTGACGTCTCTTCTAATCTTGCGGCCCATGTGGCGATTTCGGAGAAGGAGGGCACCGCGTGGGTGACGGTAACCGACGACCCCGTTCCTTCCGTTGAAGGAGACCAGGGGTCGGCGAACTTGGCGAAGACGGGGGGCGCGCCCCTGCCGCAGGCTGCCCTCGCCGTGCTTGTTGCTTCGGGGGCGGGCATTGTCGTTGCCCGCTCGCGCCGTAGAGCTTCTCGGCAAGCGAGATGCTCGTAGGAAAGCGCGCAAAGCATAAGAAATACCTCGCTTGCAAACGGCTTCTCCCGAGTTTTAACTGCCTCCCATTTCTTGGGCACAAGAAATGGGAGGTTTCCTTTGGGAAAGCACGACAAGGCCATGCGCAAGCTGACAGCGGACCTCTTCGACCGAGGCTATGGTTTCGAACTGGCGGCTCCATCTCCGAGTTGAGCATGCGGGGCGGCTGGAGCCCGCTAGAACAGCTCTTCGCTGTCCAAGAGGAAGCTTTCCAGGCGCATGTGGAACACGCCGTTGTCGTCGTAGAAGCTTCGTGGGATGTCCGCCCGCATGACGATTTTCTTGAAGAAGTCCCCCGTGAGCGTCATCGACCTCAGTTCCGAATCCTCTTTCCTGTCATTGCCCATCTGCCATGCGGACTGGATGTAGATTCTCCTGTCCCCGTCGTTGACGACGAAGTCTATCTCGCGTTGTATCTTCTCGCCGCCCTTGCGCTCCACCACGACGCCCACATCGACGGAGTAGCCACGAGCGACCAACTCGTTGTAGACGACGTTTTCCATGATGTGGCCGGGGTCGTACTGTCGCCAGTTGAGGCGCGCGTTGCGAAGCCCCATGTCTACGTAGTAGTACTTGCTGGGGTAGTTGAAGTAGGACTTGCCCTTCACGTCGTAGCGTCTTGCCACCTCGATGAGGAACGAGTCCTCGGCATGGCCGAGGTATGCGGAGACCAGCTGGTTGCGTACCTTCTCGCCCCGCATTGACGAGAGGGCGTTGGCTATGTTGGTCGGGTTGCTGAGAGAGCCCACTTGCGAGGCCACGTAGTCCAGGACAGCGCCCATCACATCCTCGCGCTCGATGCCGTTTCGCTCGACCATGTCCTTGAGGTAGAGCTCCTGGTAAAGGTTGGCGAGATAGCGTCTCTTGTCATGGTCGTCATCCATGAGCGCGATGCGCGGCATTCCGCCGTAGAGCATGTACTGGTCGAGAGACGCCCTTGCATCGCCTCCGGTGTGCGAGTAGAACTCACCGAAGGAGAGGGGGCGCACGTGTATCTGGGTGGCGCGGCCGCGGAACTCGGTCGCGATATCCTTTGACAGCATCTTGGAATTGCTGCCGGTGACGTAGACGTCCAGGTTGCGGTGGGCTTTGAGCTCGTTGAGCATGTCGTAGATGGTGACCTCGATGCCACTGTCCTTATCGGTTACGGTAGTGGTGAGCTGCACCTCGTCGATGAAGAGGTATAGCTGTCGGCCGGGCTTCTCCTCGATGGCCGTCTCGACGAAGTCGCACAGGGTTATGGGGTTGCGGTATTTGTAAAATCTTCGCTGATCGAGCGCTATCCCGATAATGCTGCTTTCGGGGACTCCCTCTGAGATGAGGTAGTCGCGGAAGATCTCGAACAACAGGACGGACTTGCCACATCGTCTGATGCCGGTGATGACCTTAACGTCGCCGTTGCCCATGGATCGCTTGAGCTGCTCGAGATATCGATCCCTTTGAATCATGATGCGTTATCTCTTTCCGTTTATGTCCTAAGCTAACGCTGATTATACTCGTTCAATTCTTATAAAGGAAAAGGTTCTTGGAGGGATTGACAGGGCGCAAGGAAGGCTCGAGATGCGGAAAACCGGCAAGGAGATTCGAAAACGCGACACATTTGATCGTCGTCGCGAGGGATTCGATCCCGTTTGAGCAACGCCCATGAAGGAGCGGCACCCTTCGATCTCATTAAAGAGATTCTCGAATCGAGGGTAGATGTGCTTGTCCTCGCATAAGAAACAGACCATGGTTTTGGATCCGTCTCAGATTGAACGGGATCTCACCTCCGGCGTGGAACATACGGTGTCAGGCACCCTCATGGTGAGGTCCAACGGCGAGTTCCTGAAGGATGCGAGCGGGACGCCCGTGACGGCATCTGCCAAGTTCACACCCGAGAAGGCCGTAAGGACGTAATTGTCTTTTCCGTTGTCCATAACGTCAAGCGGCTTGGAAATGATGGCATCACGCGATTCTTGGCTGCTCGCATTTTGACGTGCATCATGTCAACCAAAAGAGACCAGGGATTGGTGGGCTTGGCAAAGACGGGGGACGCGCCCCTGCCGCAGGCTGTCCTCGCTGTGCTTGTTGCTTCGGGGGCGGGCATTGTCGTTGCCCGCTCGCGCCGCCGAGCTTCTCGGCAAGCGAGATGCTCGTAGGAAAGCGCGCAAAGCATAAGAAAAACCTCACTTGCAAACGGCCCCTCCCGAGTTCACGGTGGTGATCGCGGGGGCGGGAGCGTATACGAGTGAGGTGGTGGAGGGGATCATCATGGTGCCGCCTCGTCTGCTCGGGAAGGAGACGAGGCGGCTTTTTAAGTTTGCTCAAACGATATGGAGCAGGCGGTTGGCGTTCTCGAAGAAGACGAGGTTTCGCAGCTTTGGGTCGCCTTCTGTGGCTATCATCACTTGCTCGACCTGACGTTTGTAGCTTCCGAACGGATAATCGGTCCCGAACATGATCCGCTCGCGTCCGAGCAGCTCGATCATGAGCTCGATGTCCTCATACGAGCGGAACGAAGTGTCGGCGTAGATATTGTCGAGTCCTTGGGACAATTTTGCGAGTCGCTCGATGTTTCCTGCTGCGGTTCCGCCGCAGTGCGCTGCGACGAAGTTGATTTCGGGGTGTCTCCTCGCGCATTCGACCAGATGGGCAAGGTCGCCGAACTCGGGCGTGGCATATTGGTCGTTGATCTCGGGGTAGTAGTACATCCCGGCACCGCAATGGGAGGTTACCGGCTTGCCCGTCTTCGCCCAGTAACGCAGCGCCTCCTCGGTCAAGGGGTCGTCGAGGGCGCGCTTGCTCAAAATCGGGTGGAGCTTGAGGGCATAGGCACCCTTTTCGGAATCTTCGAGCAGCTTTTTCCCGGCGTCCTTGCCGAGTCGGTAGTCGATGCAGGTGAACGGGATGCACCGCGGCTCGACCATATGGGCGACTTCGTAGTCCTCGAAGGACAAGGCGGGCATGATAGGCAGCACGCAGATGTAGTCAATGCCGCACTCGTCCATTTCGCGTTGCATGTTCTCGAGCGTGTTCGTCCGGCAGCGCTCGTGATTCACATCGATGAACTCGCGCAGCGCCTCGTCGGTGTCCTCCGTGATGAACGGCCCTTTGAACCCGCGTTCCTCCCTGACGGTAAACGGGTCGGGCATGTCCGCGGGCTTGAGACCCAACTTGTAGATGACGTTGTGCGCATCCATCCCGCTCCGGTAGAAGAGATGCCTGAGGGCAGCAACGTTGAGGTGCTGCGAGTCGCCGACTTAAAGCTGACTGCAATCGTCGATGCGGGGAATCCGTTAGCGTCGAAAGACCGAATCGGAGTTAGCGACCTTAAGAAATCGACCTTCGTCAAGTACGAGGGAATCTATCTGAGCAGGTCATGGTGCTATATCGAGGAGGCGTGCGAGCGCCATGGTTTCACGCCTAAGACCCGTTCGTGCCTCTGCTCAGGCATCCCCGAGCTGTTCGCCCTGTGCGCTGGCCTCGGAGACATGGTGCTTGTCGTGGGGTCGAACTTCGGTGCGCGAATTCCCGAAGGCATCAAGCCCTTCTGCCGCGTGCTCGATGTGGCGGATGGTGATTTCTGCATGCCTTTGCAGCTTATGTACCGGAAAGATAACGACAATCCGGTTCTGACGGAGCTCGTTGCACGCATCGAGGCGATGCCGAATCCCCCGTTGAGGTTCGAGTAGGGTCAGCTGCACGAAGGTATGCCAGCGCAAAAGGGGAAGCCCGCAACGAGGCTCCCCCGTAGTTGTGTGCGTATTTCCCTATGATGCACGTTCTACGTGTGGGCGCAGGCTTCGAGGCGCTGCGCACCCGTTGCCTACTGCTTCTTGGCCTTCTCGGCGATAAGCTGCTTGCCGCCGAGGATGAAGAAGAATAGGAATGGCAGGAGCATGCCGCAAGCCATGAGCGGAAGCGCAATGGGAAGCTTCGACCAATTCGGAATAGCGAGCGGGCAGATGATGCAAAGTGCGAAGAGGATGACGACGATGCACATCATGATGGCGAACGGGGCTGTGCCCGAATCGCTACTTCCGCTGTTCTCGCTGGTGAGCGTGTCGAGTGACTTCCCATAGGTGTCGCGCACGAAAACGAGCGTGCAAATCAAGCCCAAAGCAAAGGGGATGATCAGGGTAAGTACGACGCTTGACCAGTTGGTCGTCCCGCCTGCCTGGAAAATCGCCATCGTGGCGATGCCGCCGAGGACGATGGAGGAGGCCGATCCGCCGAAGCGAGCGAACGCCTGGCACCACGCGGTGCCCGTGTTGCGGATGGCCGTCGGATACTGCTCGGGCATGAGCGGGTAGATTGCCGAGATGGCGAAGTTGAGCGCGAACCCGAAGGCGAGCATGAGCACGGCGCAGATGATGAAGCTATCGGGCGTCACGAACAGCGAGCAGGCGATGATGACGATGATGCAGAGGATCCAGGCGAAGATAAGGCATTTCTTCCTGCCCATCGTGTCAGAAACGTATCCGAGAAGGCAGTTCGAGATGATTGCCGCAACGTTGTTCCATGTCTGCAGGGCCACGGCGTCGGAGGCGGAGTAGCCGATGCTCTTGAACCAGGTCGGAAGCCAGGCGTTCATGCCGTAGACGCAGAACTGGCCAACGAAGCAGACGGTCCAGATGGCGCTCGTCCCGACGATGAACTTCTTCGAGAACAGTACGTTCGGGGTCGTTTTCTCGGGGCGAGGCGGAATGATAATCGCGTTGGGGTCCCTCTTGGTCGAGGTGCCGACGGACTTCATCTCGAACTCGGCGAGGACCTCGACAGCCTTTTCGGTCTGCCCGGTGTTGGCGTACCAGTGCGCTGTTTCGCGCATGGCGAAAGCGAGGAAGATTGCATACAGGACGGGGATGCCGCCGATCAGGTAGCAAAGGCGCCAGTTGGAGAACATCGTGGCGGTTGTGCCGTCGGCGTTCGTGTAGGTGACCATCTCGGTGAAGCCGCCCAGAAGCGGGGTCGCGGCGTTGCAGATGGGGTTAGCCACGAGGCCCGCGATAACCCAGCCGCCGACCATGCAGGCGCCGCCGCAGGTGATGAAGAAGCCGCGGCGGTTCGAGGGCATGACCTCGGAGAAGACCGTGTACACGACGGGGATGCAGGAGCCGACGCCCAAGCCTGCTATCAGGCGAAACGCTGCAAACATGGTGAGGTCGCTTGCGAATGCCTGGGGGAGCGTGAAGACTCCGTAGAAGGCGACGGCACCGATGAGGACCTTTTTCCGCCCGATTTTGTCGGAGAGGATGCCGCCGAAGGCGCCGCCGATGACCATGCCGAGCAGCCCCCATGTGGTGAGCGACCCCATGAGCGCGCCGGGGTTCGGGTCGTTCGGCCAAAACGTGTGGGCGACGAACAGGTTGGTCGAGTTGATGATCATGAAATCATAGCCGTCGAGCACCTGGGCGAGCGATAGGATGATAAAGAGAGCCCAGGAATGCTTCGTGATTCCGAAAGAGTCGATGACCTCCGAAATAGTGAACTGCTTTTCGTTCATTGTTCCCCCTTCCCCTCAAGAACATCGAGGTGAAGTCATATGTTGGCGAAAAAGATTGCAAGTGCTTTGTCCGCCATGGAGCGACGGGCCTCTCCCTTCTCCCTTTTGCTCGTCGCTTCATGGGGGCAAGTCTATTCCGATAAGGGGACATAAGAAAAATCGCACTTTTTCAAGGAATGTATTCTGGAATTGAAGAGCTGCTATTCGATTTTTTGAGGGGGAAGGGGATGGGGCGAGGGGTTGCGAGGCGGGCGACGTTGCGGGCGGCGCAAGGGCGATAAGACCACGCAAGGCCATGACTGTATCTTGTAGGTGGTTCTAGGTGGTTCGCATTGCCTCGCTTTGCCTTCCTGCATTATCATTGCCACTCTGAAGACTAGCGGTTCCGATGTGCAGATTGTCTGGTTACTTAGCTTTATCTAATGATAGTAAAGGCGTTGTGCTCTGCACAGGTAATGCTACTTTTTCCTACCTGTTCGCTTCTGCATGGATGTGAGCGTGTCATGTTGCTCTGGGGTTTGCTTTGGGGAACAGGGAATGGAAACTGCCTCTATGTAGCATCAAATGGCAAGCATTTCCTTCGACAAGCTGGCGGCCAGCATGGTAGGCTGGGAGAGTACACTTTTCCGTTTTGAACGAACTCGTTCTGAAAGAACCCATGTGCCATCATGGCTTCTCGCGGCGGATCTCTGCTCACAGGCGATCGCAAGGCGATCCCATCGCCTCTGTTGGCAAGCAGACAGGGGAGACGTGGAAGTGCCTAAGCCCCCTCGAGATCTGAATCTCACCAAACTCAGATCTCGAGGGGATTGTATTCGGGGTAGTTGCGCGTTGAAGGCTACGTCCTTGCATGACGATGGCCGCCTTTCGTCGGATAGGATATGGTTGTTCAGGTCGTATCGCCCGGAAAGGTGGCCATCGTGGCAAATCAGGCTAACAGCCTGTCGCACACGAAGTGGATGCGCAAGTACCATATCGTGATCACACTGAAGGATAGGCGAAAACTAATCGACAATCAGTACCGTAAATCGCTCGAGGAGATGCTCAGGCAGCTGTGCAGGTACAAGGGGGTCGAGATCCACGAGGGGCATCTGATGCCCGACTACGTCTACATGCTGGTCAGCATACCTCCCAAGCTGAGCGCGTCGAGCTTCATGGGCTACTTCAAGGGCAAGAGCGCGCTGATGATGTTCGACAAGCACGTCAACCTCAAGTACAAGTTCTGCAACAGGCGCTTCTGGTCCGAGGACTACTACGTGTCAACCATCGGCCCAACGAGGTCGCGATTGCCAAGTACATCAGGGAGCAGGAGGCCCACGACATCGCGCTCGACAGGCTGAGCGGCAAGGAATACGGAGATCCGTTCAAGAAGTGACCCCCGGAGCCCCTTTAGGGGCAGCCGGGTAGTACGAACGCCGCTTCAAGCGGCCCGCGACGAGTAAAGGGCGGCGTCTTGAGACGCTGCCCGCAGCCCTTGGCCTTATAGGCCTGGAGCAAACCACCCTTTTGAAGGGTGATTCATGATTTTGGTAAATTCTTCTTGCCCTGCTCGGGGAATAACTCGTCGGCTTGCGACATCGGCATGCCTATTTCATTGAATGCCCTCTTTACTTGATTCTTTAAATTCTCGTCGACGCTCACTTCGGTATTTGCACTTTTCGCCATGGTGTCTCCCTGTTATTTTCGATGCTTTTGGCGTGCTTGCGTGGAGTTTCCGAGTGATATACCGAGTTAGTGAGCTTGAGGAAGATGATGATGTTCTGAAAAGCAGTATTCCGAAGAATAAGAGGTCGGGTGTCTAGTGACGATCCCGACCCCCTTGCCTTCTTCTGGAAAGCTCTAGTTGACACCAGGAGCTTTTGGCGCGGACGGCACTCCAGGGGCGCCGGGCGCGGCGGGAGCAGCCGGGGCGCCCGGAATCGGCTTGGAGCCGTCCAAACACGGGGTGAAATCGTACCTGCAGAACGGACGGGCCTTGATGACCATTCCGCCCATAGACTGGATGGTCTTGCCGCATTCCGGTCACTTGTTGACATCGGCGCTGGCAGCTGTGTCAGTGGAGGTAGGTCTAAAACACATAGTTTCCTCCTATCTTTAAGTCGTTGCATTTTTGAGCCTCTTATCGAATGCTTATGGATGC
>ERZ1034984.2717-NODE-2717-length-13846-cov-10.080270_pt1 | contig 13846 bp, 7 predicted proteins | sample MGYA00520589_ERZ1034984 | MGnify/ENA primary metagenome ERZ1034984 (study PRJEB33766, sample SAMN09781790) | gut metagenome | biome: gut microbiome | host: Homo sapiens | place: Madagascar | study: EMG produced TPA metagenomics assembly of the PRJNA485056 data... | reverse complement strand
CATATAAAACTTAGCGGTATCTCCCGGCTGAAGTTGCTGAATAACATCATTAATTTCTTCGCTTTTAAAATTACTCTCCATCTGCTTTCCGTCAAACGTAACCTTCCAGTCAGCCCCTCCGGAAAATTCTTCCGCATGTACCCCCATTGTCATGGATAACATCCACACACTTATTAAAAAACTTACTTTTTTTCTCATGCTCACTTTCCTCCCTATGGTACAAGACTTAGTGTTCCATCATCTGCAATACTCACATCAATTCCCCAGGCACTTTTAATGGCATCTTTGGCATTGTGTGTCTGCACTGCATCTACTTCTGCTTCTACCAAAAATAAAACATCATCATAGAGAAACGTGGTAGTTACTGTGGTATACGCTCCCTCTGTTGTTGTTTCTTTTTTTACTTTAGATGCAATTTTTTCACTGATTTTAAGGGAATCCAAAAATTCCGGTGTTGTTTTTCCTACTGGCAAAATCTGTGGCCAATATAAAACCGTACGTTCTTCTGTTGACGCAGCTTCATCTACTAACCATCCGTTTTGTGTCATGTGAAGTTCAATTAACGAGGGGGCTAATGTCGTCTCCTTGGTTCCATCTTTTTTCACCCAGCTTTTCACAAGGGTTACCCTGACATATTCCTCTATTTTCCCACTATTTTTTACAGAAAGCTTTTCTACATATTTTCTTCCAAGTAATAACTTTCCGCCTGTTTCCTGCAACATATCCTGCAAAAGCTCCTGACGGGTTTCTTCCCAGATTCCATCTCTTCCGGTATAATCTCTGTTGCAAATATTCCTGCTTCCATTTGCGGACTTTTCTACAAGACTTACTCCAATATCCGGAACTTCCATTTGTGCAGTATAATGCTCACTATAATACGTCAATGCTGCCTTAGCACTTCCGACTCCTCCCGATATGAGCAATATACCTGCCACTAAAAAGAGAACAACTGTGGACTTTTTTCCAGAAAACATCTGTTTTAATTTTTTCATTCTCCACCTTCCTCCTCACGCACAATTGTTCCAATATCTGTTTTGGTATCTATCTTCTTATTCCAATCCGCATAAGGTGTGCCGTCTTCTGTATACAGTACCGGTGTACATTCCTGCACTACTACCACATTGAAACTATCCTTCCATTCCTGTGGTACTTTCATTGTTACCACCAATTCCTGTGTTTCTGCTCCTACCGGAACAATTTCTTTATAATACCAATATCCATCCTCTTTTTCATTCCAATATGCCTGATTTGCTTCATCCATTGCAGAAACATAACTTACTTCTATGTCTTTACTGAAAAACACTTTTACACGCACATAGCAATCTTCTTCTCCGGTATTGATTAGTTGAATATGCTTTTTCATATCCTCTACATCTTCCTTGATGGTTATCTTAGAGCCCAGAATAATGGGGTAGCCACCTGCTGTGGCTACATAAGTGGTAAAATATGCCATAACTCCCTGAATCTGTGTTATTCCTACCGCGATTAGCAGTCCCACAGCAAGCCAGACTATTTTTTGTTTCCATAATTTTTTCACTATTTCAGCCCCCTTACTCTTGTGTTGACCACTGCCAGCCTTCATTCTCATCGTATTCAAAATGGTTGGTTACGCCATATCCGGGAATCAGCTCGTCATTGTATGTATTGCTAAAATCTGCTGTTACTATCTCATCTGCACTTATGACTACTGTTTTTTCTGCCTCGGTTTCTAAAGAATAACTTGCTCCGCTGTATACCTCAGTTACGGTTACTATGGTTCCTGCGGGTATATGCTCTACTAAAATTTCTTTTTGCCCTGCCGCTGTATGGGTAGTGGAAAACACATTACTGTAAACGCTGTTTCCCTGCTTATCTACGCCCTCTACCTGAAATACAAAGGTAACTTTTTCCAGTGCCGTATTATAGGAAGTAAGGTTCTTACAGATTTTGAAACTTCCATACCTTGGACTTCGTTCCGGTTTTAAATCACTTTCTACCTGATAGTTCCATTTATCATCCGATAAAACTTCTGACTGTTCATACAGATTTTGCGGTAATGGCACTAAATATGGTTGAAATTGATACTCATATAATTCTGTAGTTTTTGTTTCCGGTATCACCAGATACAACCCGGTTTCTAAATCTGTAATTGTCCCTCTTCCATTTGTAATCTCAATTCTGGCATCTTCTGCTTTTCCTTCTGCCAGCTCCATGGATTTATCCGTTAGTTTCTCCCACTCTTCCTGCTTCATTACTCTGTCCTTCACGGTAAGGGATTCAAATGCAGATGTTGGCGTATAAGTTCCGTCTGCTGCAACATCTGCCACTTTGTATATCCTGGCTTCCAGTTGTAATCCGGAAAGTTCTTCCCCATAGGTTCCTGAATCTGCCGTCTTAAGAGTGAGAGAACATGGTCTTGAAATATCTATTTTATTTGCAGCATATAACATGGAAACATTGATTTTTCCTATCCAAAGTCCTAAAATCAGTGTAAAACCTATGATTCCATATGCTGCCTTTCCTTTCACTTTTCTCATTTCTTTCCTCCCCAAATTTTCCTGTATTTTCCTTTATTCTGCCTTCATTCCACGTTTTCTTACTACTATAAGAGTTGCTGCTCCAAACATCAGCACACCTCCAAGACTATAGAAAATCTTAGTACCAATACCACCGGTAGATGGCAACTCCGTACCGCTTACGTTTACTACGTCCGTGCTTGCTGTTCCTTTTGCTAAATTAATGGTAAATACTGCATCTTCCCCATCCGAAATAACATTTCCGTCTTCATCACGAATCACTAATTTCGTAAGTTTTGGATTATCGGCATTGGTGTCATACTCTGCTTCTATGGAAAAAATCGTATCATCTGCCTTGTTGTAACCATCCGGTACTGTTGTTTCCACTAACTTATATAAACCTGCATCCTGACCGCTAAAATTAAAGGTTGTAACCCCAAAAATTTCTTCTCCTACTGCCTGGTAAGTCTGCAATTTATCATCATATTTATAAAGTGTAAAGCCCGCTCCTTCCAGTGCGTTGCCTTCCTTATCTACCTTATTTACCTCTAATTCATAGGTAAATACAACTACCTTATCTTCCGGTGTTTCTCCGGTTCCATCTCCATAAGGATTGTTGCTGTACTCCAATTTTGCTTTATTTGGATTTCCTTCTGCACCAATAATTGCATTGCTGTTTAAAATTGCACTATAAGCTACCGTAATTTTACTTCCTGCCTTTACACTACTGATTTCCTTTAAATCTGTAAAACGTACTTCAAAAGTATCGCCATCTGTTAATCCGTCTGTTACTACCTGGTATCCACTGTCTATCACAATTCCGTCAACACTCACCTTTACACTATCTTTTTGAAAGGTAAGTCCCTCTGACATGGTATCGTGGAATGCATAATAGTATGTATTATAATTGTCATAATTTTTTTCCACTGTACCGGTCAACTGAAATGGTACTTCATCTCCGATGTCATAATCTGCTCCATCCTGCCAGTCACTTTCTGCTCCGGTTGAATCGTTCTTTTCTTTTACCTTCTTTTCTAACTCCGGTTTATCTTCCTTGGTAGTCACTTCCACATCTTCTTTTCCCGCTGTATCTAACATTACTAAGGAATAAGTATCCTGCGCATCCCCAGTCTGTTTTTCTGCAATGAGATAATAGCCCTGTTCCATATTTTCAAACTTATCGGTATCTGTCACTGCTTCCGGTGCAACATCCTTTATTTCTGTATACACTGCATCTACAAACGTACGGGTTTCTTCTGCTGTCAGTTCCGAAATATAATTTACAATGTCTCTTTCTTCTGTTTTTCCTGTCACCTTTTGAAGTGCATCTAAATATTTATCATTTAACGTATATGCATATTTTCCTTCTCCGCCATCTGTAACATTCAATAACTTATACGCTGCATACTGTGAGCCATTTGCTCCACCCTTAATCGTAATGTTTGCTGCAAACGTTGTCATTCCCATTGCAAGCACCATAATAAGGCTTGCCAATACTGCCAATATCTTCTTCATATTTTTACTGTTCTCCTTTTCATTCTTTTACCAATTTCCTTTCTATACACCGGAGGGTCAATTACACCTCCTTCCCCGCCTGCGGCGCAATCTATATCCCTGCATGAGACACGCAGTTCCCATGAAACTAATTCCTCCCAGTGTATATATAGTTGTTCCCGTTCCTCCCGTTTCCGGGATTTCCGGTTGATAGGTATCTACTTCATTTCTAGCTAAAATGGTAATATCCTTGCTATCATAATAAACAAAGGAATATTTCTCTTTTCCTGCACTTCCCTTTTCACCGATACCGATAAGCTGATAGCCCTCCGGCATCTTATCTGTTACTTCGGTAACGACATATTCCCTGCCATTTTCTAACACCACTTTATTTCCGTTTTTATCTTTCAAATCGGACACCAGAATATATCCGCCTTGGCATACTTGAAATTCACAAATAACTTCTTCTGATGCGCCACCCTTTTGAGACAAGGTAAAGGTAAATACTTTGCTTTCATCATAATTTTGTACTTCGCCTCCAGAATCCACTACTTCTTTTTGAATCATTGGGATTTTCGGCATCTTCACCCCTACCTTTGGTGGTTCTGACTTCATAGGCTTGATATGATTGCCGGAATAATATTGATATCCAAAACTGTTCCATGCAATGGCTCCCGGTTTTGCATCCGGTCCTAATTTACCGTCATACTGTACAACTAAAGTCTGCTCATTCAAAAGCTTGAAGTTTTTCGGCAATGTTACCCGGAATGAGCGGTCTCCTTCCTGCCATATTTCATGCCACTCCTTTTCCTCTACACCATCAAAATCCTTCTGTGTAAACCGGACTTTAGGAGAAAATTCCACCTGATATCCTTCTACCGGAACCTTTTGACCATTCTCTAGTACATAAACTTCTAAGTTATCTGCAAAGGCTATGGAAAATTCACTGCCTCTTACATCATTTTGATTGATAACTCCTGTATCGTTATTGCCCGGCGTTACATCAATCAATACCAATCTACCAAATTCATTCTCACTCACATTTCGAATATTGTTTTTGTAAGTAACGTATTCCGTTCCCATTCCTACTGAAATATAATTTTTTTCCTGAGTTCCGCGAGCTGTATTGGTTTCTTTTCCTTTTTCTGCTACACTTTTCCATGAAACAGATGCATAATCTCCCAGTGCGTTCACTTCATCGGAAGAGGTTACACCGATATAGTTTCCTTCATTATCTTTTTTCAACTCTCCATGCTTTACCTTATTTGCCACAAAATCTGTGTCTGGCAAGATTGTTGCTGTATTCTTATATACTTTATAGTTTTCCACCGTATTATTGGTATATAGCGTTAGTTTTGCACAACCTCCCGGTGGAATTGCATACTTTTCCCCAGAAAATCGAAACTTATAATTGCTTTGGTTGGAATCTTCCGTTATGGTACTCCACACCTGTTTTGACAAATCAAATTCCTGCTGTTTTTGTCCGTCGTAGGAATATATCTCCAACTTATATGGCTCTGTGATTTGCTTTTTCTCTGCTTCTTTTTCTGTGATTAGATGAAAACTGGTAGTAACACTATCTTCCACATCATAATCTGCTAAATCTACGGTTCCGTCATTATATAAATCAATTTCCCATTTTACCGTAGCATTGGGCTGAATATTGGAAGTTTCATCCAATGGCATTTCTTCTGTTTTTCCCGGAATAATATAAGAAACTGCCTTTTTATTAATCCCCGGAACAATTACATTCTCAGGAAGAATCGCTACCGTAGAAGAAATTGTTCTTTTCCCATCTGTTACTCCCTCATCCATGGAGCTTCCATTATTTTGGTTATAATCGTATGGTGTATTTCGTGTCTTAATTTCCTCATATTTCAGATAACTTACTTTCTCGTCTACCATAAGCTGCACGGTATTTACAATCGGTCTTTCTGCCTTTGCCTGTTCATTTACCTCACAAAGCATAAGAAATGTCAGTGCCTTTCCGCTTTCCAGTTCATAGCCGCCCTCTGCCTGATTGAACGTAAATTCTACCTGATTCTCTTTTTCTTTATAATCAGAGTTTATTTTTACTCCCGATACCAACTTATTCGCTTCATAGGTATTCAGACATCCATAAGCATTTGACACAATCTCCTGTGTAAAGGCTCCTCGCTTTTGCCAAAAGTTCCAGGAAACACTGTCAATTCCTATATAAGTAAGCTCTTTGGGCAGTACATCCTTCAAGGTGCTTAAATGAATAGCATCACTTCCGGTATTGATGACTGTCATATTATAAATCACCAGATTTTTCTCATTTTCCTCTTCTAAGTCCAGAGAAAACTGTTCTTTATCATACCAGTTCTGCCACAAAATACTTTCATTTTTCACCTTCTCCTTTTTGATTGCCCACACACTTTTTTGTACATCAGCAGAAGTTCCCGGTTCTGCCGTTTCTCCACCATACACGGTTACGGATTTTCTAATGTTATCTATGCGCGCCCTGTTGGTAAAACCATACTGTCCGCCCTCACTTTTTTGTTTTTCCGTTAATGTAATTTGTGCTCGGTATTTTATGGTAATCTCTTCCCCGGCACTCATTTTTCCTATGTTCCAGACTAATACGATACCATTCCAACTTTTTCTTACTTCTGCCCTTCTTCCATCGATAACTGAAGTAAAAGTGGACGCTTCTTCACTTATATTTCCCTGCCAAAAATCCTCCCAGGAAATTTCTGTATCTACAATCATTGTCCCTACCTTTTGATGTTGTATTAAGGTACAGTCTACTGGTAACATTCCTATGGGCAGGGAATCCGTTAATTGCAAATTTTCTTTTTGACTTGGATGTTCTGTATCATTTTTAAGGGATATTTTATAGGCAAATATCGTTTTATCCGGATAGATAACATTGGTATCCTGCTCCACCGTCTTTTCTAAATCAATAGGCGGATCTACCTTCACCACATCATAATCTTCTTTTTCTGAAGATGTTGTTACCTTATTTACGATTTGCGTCTTTCCATCCAGTTGATCTACATCCACCTTACATACATAAGTAAGCACTATTTCTTCATGCGCATGCACACTTCCTACATTCCAGCACAAGGTTTGCCCATCAATCTGAAATTCCACTTCATGCTTATTTTTTCCTTCTCCTATGCCATAGTGCAAAATATAAGTTCCGCTTTGGGTAATATTCTGATTGATTCCTATGGTAGCCGATTCAAATATCAGACCTTTTGGCAAGGTATCTGTTATTACTTCATCCATAACCGCATTCAAATCCGTATCATTGGATACTCGGATGATATAGGTAATCTTTTCTCCATTGGAAACTTTACCGTCCCCATCTTCGTCTTTGCTGGTCTTTTCTACCTGCACTTCTGCTTTTTCATACAAAAGGTTCACTTCGTTGGAATATTTTCCTTTATACTGCGCCACATTTTTAATCAAAGAACCATTGGAAAGTCCTCTCATCACTTCATCCGTTGCTTCTTTTACTGTGGTTTGAAAACTTATGTGTCGCTCCATACCGGATGTTATATCTTCTCTGCTTGGTATCCAGTATATGGTATTTGTTTCTTCATTATATGTTACATCCTCGGGAAGTTCGGCAATTTGCTCCCGGGTGAGATACAGATACACGGGAAGTTCATCGGTAACCTGATAAAATGCTCCATTTTCATCCAATACCTTAATTGCACACTTTCCGTTATTTTCTACAGATAATGTATAAGTTACTGTATCTCCCGCCTGCACCGCTTTTTTATCAGCTTCTTTTTTTATAATTATTTCTTCCTTTTCTCCTACTAGAACCGTAACAGCAGAATCTGCCGAGCCTTTTACATCATAAGGCTTATAAGGCACCGGTTGTATTGCCACCTGATTTTCTATGGCACTATCCTTGGCATAATTTTCCGCTACCACCAGCAAATTTGCATTTAACTTCATTTCCAGCGCCAGATGATCCTGTTCTCTTGTTGGCACTCCGTCTTTTTTATATGTATTTGGCACTTTTACCTGAAAATTTACCTTTTTTCCCTCGAGTGTAATGGCAGTAATCTCACTATCCTGCTGCAATTTGGAGAAATAGCAGATGGTATTTCCATTGGCATCTACAATAGCTGTGTTACTCTCATTCACCCTTGCTCCTTCCGGAAATGCTACATCCTCCGGCAACTGCAATGTATCTGTTACTGTGATATAATCTGTCCAAATTTCGCCAAACTTTTCATTGTTCAGACTATTTGCAGTAATGGTATAGGTCAACTCACCTGCCAGTTGATTCTCACTGTTGACTAAAATCTTATTTTTATCTACTCCATTTACCTTCTTATCTACCGGCTCCCATTCATTTTTTCCATGCCAGGTCAGTGTCAGTGGTTCACTGAAGTAATCATTGTCTCCAATAGGGGAATCCAGACCCTGAATTTTTTCTTTATCAATTTCTAAAGTTACACATTCTCCATCTGCTCCGATTCCATTGCTGGAGTTAAACTGTATTTCAAATTCTACCGTTGCACCTGCCGGTTGTTCAAACTCCACATACAGTTCTCCTTCTTCTTCTACCAACTGCAAAACAATATCATGTTCTTTCTTTTCTTCATCCTGCCAGATTACTTTCTTTTGTCCATTTTCAAATCCCGCAACCGAAATTTCTTCCGGCAGTTTTCCTATCTTTAGCCCGACGTTTACATTCTCTTTGGGATTATTCGCCTTGGAATATCTGGAAACTACTTTTGCATACAAGGTTTCTCCTGTTTGCGCTACACTTCCGTTTCTTCCTTCGGTAAGTTCTACTGCAAGTCTTTCGTTAATGGTTCCACCGCTTGCAATTACCGTTCCCAGTGATATGCCCGTTCCTAATACGGCTTCTACCATTAGGATTGCGCATATAGCTACTATTACGAATGTCCTTCTTTTCTTTTTCAAGCCCCATATCACCCTTCCACTATTGAAAATCATACTCATATCATTTATGTAAATTTTTACTTTCTATCTAAGTGTATGCAGGATATGGCAAATATATTCCTAATCTTTCTATTTGCTTTCCCGGCTTCTTATGCTAAACTATACATGTTCGTTTTAGGAGGAAATGAATTTTGAAAAGTTTAGAAACTTTAGCGCTATGCACCAGCGGCCCTCTTATGTCCGTTGGTTCACGAGGTGCCAGGTGGTCGAAAATTCAGCGGATGCCTGGACGCAGATACGGCTGTGAAGTATGGTAACAAATATGATGGCAACATCAAAACAAAAAATCCATAACCGTACAAACTATATCAAGGAGATTTTATATGTGCGGAATTATTGGTTTTACCGGTAAGTTAGAAGCTCAGGAGATTTTACTGGAAGGACTTGAAAAACTGGAATACAGAGGATATGATAGTGCCGGCATTGCCTATTTTAAGGAAAACGGAAGTATTTCTATTCGTAAAACGGCTGGAAAAGTAAAAGATTTGCGCGCCATTTGCGATGAAAATACTGCTACCTGTGGCATTGGTCATACTCGTTGGGCAACACACGGTGGTGTTACGAATGCAAATGCTCACCCTCATAAATGTGGCAATGTAGCTTTGATTCATAACGGAATTATTGAAAACTATCACGAATTAGTTGCTACTTATGATTTGGAAAAAGATTTAATCTCAGAAACAGATACCGAAGTTGCCGCTGCCCTGTTTAACAAGTTTTACGACGGTGAGAATCCAATCGCTGCAATACAGAAAGTAGTTCCTTTACTGAAAGGTTCTTTTGCTTTTTGTATTATATTCAAAAATAACCCAGACATGATTTATGCTGTAAGAAATGTAAGCCCTATGGTAGCAGCAGCCTGTAAGGATGGCTCTTTTATTGCCTCTGACTTAACGGCTTTCATTCAATACAGCAAAAAATATTTTATTGTTCCTGAATATGCGATTTTAACCATGTCAAAAGAAGGTATTTCCCTTCAGGAACTGGACGGAACTCCCATTGAACCTGAATTTTTAGAAGTAAATTGGGATATTACTGCTGCACAAAAGGACGGCTACCCTACCTTTATGTTAAAAGAAATCAATGAGCAGCCGGCAGCAATTACAAGAACCATTGCCCCAAGAATTCACAATGGACTTCCGGACTTTTCTGCGGATAATATCCCGGAATCCCTTTTTGAAAATTGTCACGATATTACAATTATCGCCTGCGGTACTGCTATGTATGCGGGTATGGTAGGGAAAACACTCATCCAGGACTTTCTTGGTATTCCGGTAACTGTTGCAATTGCCTCTGAATTCCGATATGAAAAACCGGTTATTACAGAGGATAGTCTGGTGATTGTGGTATCCCAGTCCGGAGAAACCATCGACACCTTAGAGGCACTACGTCTTGCAAAAACTAAAACCAGCAAAACATTAGCAATTGTAAATGTAAAAGGTTCTTCCATTGCCAGAGAAAGCAACTATGTATTATATACGCATGCAGGTCCGGAAATTGCCGTTGCAAGTACAAAGGCATACACTGTGCAAACTGCCGCTTTCTACCTGATTGCTTGTAAATTAGGGCTTGTACAAAACAAACTGACAAAAACAGAGGCATTGGAATTTATCCAAAACCTGCAAAATGTAAGCGACAATATAGCTGAAATTTTAAAACTTTCTGCTAACATTGAGGAACTAACCAAACGTATGCTTAACGCTACCGACACTTTCTTTATTGGTCGAGGACTTGATTATACCCTTTCAATGGAAGGTGCCTTAAAATTAAAAGAAATTTCTTACATTCATGCAGAAGCATATGCAGCAGGAGAACTAAAACACGGCACCATTGCTTTAATCAGCGAAGGCGTTCCCGTTATTGCCCTTGCAACACAGGGTCATGTATATAGCAAAGTAATTTCAAATATCCGTGAAGTAAAGGCAAGAGGAGCTTATGTCATCTTATTAAGTATGGAAGAGAATGTAACCGATGCTTCCATCTGTGATGTACATATTCCTTTACCGAAAGTACCGGATCAGTTTGCAATCTTTGAAGCAGTTGTAGTATTACAAATGATTGCCTATTATACTTCTACCGGAAAAGGCTTAAATGCCGATCAACCTAGAAATCTTGCAAAATCTGTCACGGTAGAATAAACCAAAAGAGAGAAACTCACAAAACGAGTTTCTCTCTTTTTCATTACTTTACTTTCTTTTTGCCTTCAACTCACCGTTTTCCACATCAATGAGAATGGTATCTCCGGCACCTACCTGATCTGCAAGAATCAGTTTTGCTGCCAAAGTTTCCACGGTCTTTTGCAGATAACGCTTCAACGGTCTTGCACCATAAACCGGATCATATCCATTGTCTACCACAAACTGCTCAGCCTGCGGTGTCAACTCTACTGAAATCTCACGGTCTACCAGACGTTTATTCAAATCTGCCATAAGTAAGTGAATGATTCCACCAATGTTATCTTTTGTTAATGGCTTAAACATAATGATTTCATCCAAACGATTCAGGAACTCCGGTCGGAAGTTGCCACGCAATTCATTCATAGCTGCTTCTTCTGCTTCCGGCTTAATATTTCCTTTCTCGTCAATGCCATCTAACAGATAAGATGAACCCAGGTTAGAAGTCATAATTAAAATGGTATTTTTAAAGTCAACGGTACGTCCCTGAGAATCTGTAATTCGTCCATCATCCAATACCTGAAGAAGTACATTAAATACATCCGGATGTGCCTTTTCTACTTCATCAAATAAAACAACGGAATACGGTTTTCTTCGTACTGCTTCTGTTAACTGTCCGCCTTCTTCATATCCTACATATCCTGGAGGCGCTCCGATTAAACGAGACACGGAATATTTCTCCATGTACTCACTCATATCGATACGCACCATGTTATTCTCATCATCGAAAAGACTTGCTGCCAGTGCTTTGGCAAGTTCTGTCTTACCAACTCCGGTAGGTCCTAAGAACAGGAAGGAACCAATCGGCTTTGTAGGATCTTTAATACCTGCCTTGGAACGAATGATTGCTTCTGTTACTTTGGTAACGCCCTCATCCTGACCAATGACACGTTTATGCAACTCTTCGTCCAGATGTAACGTTTTGTTTCGTTCGCTTTCGGTTAATTTTGCAACCGGAATGCCTGTCCATCTGGAAATAATTCTTGCAATTTCTTCTTCACTGACATTTTCATGTACCAGGCTCAAATCCTTCTTGCGTACCTGTTCTTCTTCGATTTCCAGTTGTTTTTGAAGCTGTGGCAACTTTCCATACTGAAGTTCTGCTGCTTTTTCCAAATCATAGCTCTGCTGTGCTTTGGCAATCTCTGCATTTAATGCATCGATTTCTTCTCTCAACTTCTGCACTTTTTCCACAGACTTCTTTTCGTTGTCCCACTGTGCCTTTTTATTCTGAAATTCATTCTTTAATTCTGCCAGTTCTTTCTGCAAGGTTTCCAGACGGTCTTTGCTTAATCGGTCTTCTTCTTTTTTCAAAGCTGCCTCTTCAATTTCCATCTGCATAACCTTACGCTGCAATTCATCCAGCTCTGTTGGCATGGAGTCTAATTCTGTCTTAATCAAAGCGCAGGCTTCATCTACCAGGTCGATTGCCTTATCCGGCAGGAAACGGTCACTGATATAACGGTTGGATAAAACTGCTGCTGATACCAATGCACCATCGGTAATCTTAACTCCATGGAATACCTCGTAACGATCCTTTAATCCACGAAGTATGGATATGGTATCTTCTACCGTAGGTTCGTCTACATGTACCGGCTGGAATCTTCGCTCTAATGCGGCATCCTTTTCAATATATTCCCGGTATTCATCTAACGTAGTTGCACCAATACAATGCAGTTCTCCACGGGCAAGCATAGGCTTTAATAACTGTCCGGCATCCATCGCACCATCTGTTTTTCCTGCTCCTACAATGGTATGCAATTCATCAATAAACAGGATAATCTGACCTTCACTGCTCTTAATCTCATCTAAGACAGCTTTCAGACGCTCCTCAAATTCACCACGATACTTGGCACCTGCTACCAATGCACCCATATCCAAGGCAAATAACTTTTTATCCTTCAATCCTTCCGGAACATCGCCTCTTACGATACGCTGTGCCAGACCTTCTACTACTGCTGTTTTACCTACACCAGGTTCACCGATTAGTACCGGATTGTTCTTGGTCTTACGAGATAAGATACGAACTACGTTTCGAATTTCACTGTCTCGTCCGATTACCGGGTCCAGCTTCTGGTCTCTGGCACGTTCTACCATGTCATATCCATACTTTTCCAATGTATCATAAGTAGCTTCCGGATTATCCGAAACTACCTTCTGATTACCGCGTACTGTTGCCAATGCTTTCAAAAAGCGGTCTCTGGTGATTCCATACTCTTTGAAAATCTCTTTCATTGCCTGATTCGGGTATTTTAATAAAGTTAAAAACAAATGTTCAACGGAAACGTATTCGTCTCCCATCTTCTTTGCTTCATCTTCTGCACTGATTAACACTTTATTCAGGTTCTGTCCCATATAGACCTGTCCACCGGAAACTTTTACGCGTTTCTCCAAATGCGTAATGGCATTCTGGGTAAAGTGTTCTTTATTTATTTCCATCTTTTCAATCAATTTGGGAATTAAGCCATCCTCTTGTGTCAATAATGAAACTAACAGATGTTCCTGCTCAATTTCCTGATTGCCATATTCATATGCAAGTTTTTCACAGCCATTGATTGCTTCAATTGATTTTTGTGTAAATTTTTGAATATTCATAAAGGGTTCCTCCTTCCCTTTCATGTTCTATTGTTCTACTTCGTGTATAACAATATCACACTTTGTTAGCACTGTCAATAGGTGAGTGCTAATTTTTTCAGATAATTTCAAATTTTTTATAGCATACTAAAT
>ERZ1034984.2711-NODE-2711-length-13870-cov-22.175534_pt1 | contig 13870 bp, 6 predicted proteins | sample MGYA00520589_ERZ1034984 | MGnify/ENA primary metagenome ERZ1034984 (study PRJEB33766, sample SAMN09781790) | gut metagenome | biome: gut microbiome | host: Homo sapiens | place: Madagascar | study: EMG produced TPA metagenomics assembly of the PRJNA485056 data... | reverse complement strand
CCGGTGCCGCTACGGTCATTCTGGCGATGGGCGCCGGCAAGAAGGCCGCCGCTTCCATCACCAAGAGCCTGCTGGGCGAGTAATCACCTGCAGCGCTAGCCATCAAACGACAAAGTCCCCGTCGAGCACACGCCCGGCGGGGACTTTTTCTATGCCGGCCGCCCGACCACCCCAAAGGGGACAGGTACCTTTGTGGTGGTTGGGGACTTGCCCGGTCGTTTTGTCTCAATCTGTAACAGTTAGAGACCAAATATCTCGCTACGTGTTACAGATCGAGACATTAGGTTGGCGGCCGAACAGTTCATCTCAATCTGTAACACCTGGAGCCCAAATATCTGGCTTGGTGTTACAGATTGAGATTTTGCTAAAACCGAGGATGGGCGCTGTCGCCAAAACCTAGCGCTTGCGACGCTTGGTCGCGGCGATGCTGGCCGCGGATACGGTTGCGCCGGCGATGCCCAGGGCGGCGACCGTCATCGCGGTGGAGTCACCCGTGCTGGCGAGCTCCGTGCCGCCGGACTTCTTGCCGTTCTTGTCCTTACCCTTGGACTTGTCCGTCGTCACCGTGGTCGTCGTCGAAGTCGAACCACCCGCAGGAGCCCCGGTACCGCCAGAGCCATCCGCACCGCCACCCTGCTCGCCGCCGCCAGGCGTCGGCTTGGGTTCCGGCTTGGGCTCGGGCTCCGGCCCGGGCTCCGGCTTGGGCTCAGGTACCGCCTCATCGGTCACCGTAATCGTAATGTTCAGACGCTCGGAATACTCGCTGTACGGCATGCCAGGGCGCTGTGCCGCAATGCGCACATACATATTGCTATCGAGCGCAATAGGCTCGGTGTACTTTACGCGGCCTTCGTCACGGCAGGGACAGGTGTCGTTGGTGGTGTACCAAATCGTCGCGCCATCCTCGGCCGAAAGCTCCAGCTTCGTACCCTTGGGCACCGTAATGTAGTTCTCCTTGGGCGACCATGCACCAAACGTCGTCGCACCAATCGTCGCCACCGGTCGCGCCGGTCGCACTGCCTCGGCAGACACGCGAACGTCGACCTGCTTGGACAGCGCCGTGTCGTCCACCGTCGCCGTCAACGTCGTCAAACCGGGCAGAGCACCATGTAGCGCAAACGTCGTCGCGCCGTCCTCGCCCGTCACGGCCTGGGTGGCATCGACAGAGCAGATAGCCGAGGACTCCAGCCCAACACTAACCTTGGCGCCCGCAAACGGCTTGCCCGCCTTATCGGTCACGTGCGCCACCAGCTCAAAGTCACTGCCCTCAAGCATGGTCACGGCCTGCTCCACATTGAGCTTGAGCTTGTCGGCACGAATGCCCACGACAAGCTCGCCACTTGCCCAGCGCGCCATGGCCGTGCCGGCGTAGTTGCGAGCACCGTCGAGCTCAAACGCCACCGTCGAGCCCGCCTCACGCGCATCGGCATAGCGAATACGCAGCACGCGCGACAGCGGCTTGCCATTGGGATCGTCCTGCTTGTCGAGCCACGCATACGTCACGTCGCCCAAGCCCTGCGCGTACAATGCGGCCAGGGCATCGTCGCTCGCATCCATATACTGCGCAAACTCAACCTCGATGCAATCGGTATAGGCATGGGCCGAAGCCACCTCGGGCGCCGCCGTCGACACCAAGCCAATGTTCACCTCAGTCTGAATCGGCGGCACGCGCAGCCAAGCCGAACGCGCCTCCTCATACCCGTCCTTGGTCACGCGCACCTGATACCAGCCCGTCGGCGTATTCCAGTTGTAAGCACCGTCCGCACCCGTCGCAAGCGGATTGTCCTGCTCATACTCCTCGGCATCCCAACGCACTGCATTGGTACCGTCCGCATCGTCGGCGCTCCACAACTCAACCGTCGCGCCTTCAACCGTATTGGACAGCAGGCCCTCGTACACCACGCCCGCAGGGTCGGGTGCAGCCTTGGCAGCCACATTGCGATAACGCGCCTCGAAGATCGACTGCATCTTCTCGTCCGAGATCAAGCCGTCCTTGTTGGCGTTATAGACCTCGGCATCGGTCAGCTCGCCCCAGTTGACCGTAATACGATTCTGGCATGCGCGCTCCACCTGCTCGCAGGCAACATCGTAGGCGCATTCGGCATTGGTCAGCTTAATCGCGCGCTCCGAACCCACGCTGGTCGAAGCCGCGTCATAGGCAGCGCCCACCACAGTACCCGCCGAACCGGCCGTCAGCACGCCGGCGATTGTCATAATGGAGCCCACCGCCACATCGGTGCTGTCGTGGCAGAGCTGGCGATACAACAGATCCTCAAACGCACGCGCCTTCTCCATGGCGTCACGCAGCGCGTAAATGCACTTCCAGTCGTCCTCGGTCTTCTCGGGCTTGGCAAGCAAGCGCGTATGCTGAAGCTCATAGCCCTCGCGCTCGCCCTTCACCTTCTGCATACGGACGTTCACGTTCTCCCAGTTCTTGCTGGCATCGTTCACGCCGTAAATGCCGGTAAAGATGCCGATGCCCTGGGTCGCCGCGGGAAACGCCTGGCCGGCCGCCTTCCACGCATCGGTCTTAAAGACCTGTCCGAACATCTCGCACTCGATCTTATAGCTCTTGAGCGAACGGATCGTGCGGATGAGCTTCATATGGGCGCTCACGTCGCCGTTGCGCTTCCAAGCCATAAGCCAGCCGCGAATCGTAGAGTTATTGAGGCTATGGACCACATTCCAGTTGTCGTACAGGTTGTCCAGAATGTCGCACTGCATGGCGATCGAGTTAAACAGAAGCGCCTGGTTCTTGTTGTTATTGGAGTTCTCGATAAACTCCGACTCTATATAGGCCGTCTGCTCGCCATCGGGCGCGGCGACCTTAAAGCCCTTGACGGTATCGTCGTCAGCCGCCTTGTAGCTCAGCGAGCTGCCGAGCGCCTGGCCCAAATCGTTAAACCCGCTCGTCGACTGGCCGTTGTACTCGCTGGCCTTAATGCCCGCACACTTGTTGAGCGCCGCAGCGGTTGCGTCATTCCAGCTTCCGTATTGGTTGAGCCGGCCGATACCCATCGACTGACCCACCAGATCCTCGGCCTGCTGGGCAATAAACTCCGCTCGCGATGCATGGTCGACGAGCTCCTTGATGGCGGCCGCATCCGCCGCATTTGCACCCTGAGCCGACGCGAGCTCCTGGTACCAATCCTCGCCGGTGCCATACGCGTCCTCAAAGATCATCTTGTCCACGTTGACGCCATAGCTGTCGCCCTGCTTGGTCAGCAGCGCCGACGAGCCCCCAACCGCAGCCTTAAGCTCGGCGGCAAACTGCGCGGCCTCGTCGTTGCCAGCATCACCACCCTCGCCGTCGCTGGCGGCGGGGGCGCGACGAGCCTTACGGGCAGCTCCACCTTGGGCTTCGCCCTCCTTGCTGGCTTCGCCCTCTTTACCGCCCTTCTCTTCCTCGGCAAACGCATCGGCGACCATCTGATCAATCGCGTCGTTAAAGGCCTCGTCGACATCATTAAACGAGTTATCCATCATATACTCGTGCCACTGCTGCACGGCATTCGAGAACTCCTGCTGGCGCTCCTCGGCCGCGGCGGAATGCTTTTTGGCCGACGCGTTGGCGTCAAAACTCAGCATGGTCATAAGCTGAGCATTGGAGATGCGGTAGGTCTGCGGCATAAAGATCTGCTCAAAGTTGCCGCAGTTCACATAGGTCGAGTCATTCGCCTTGTTGAACTCGTCGAGCAGCTTAAGGTAACCCTCGTCCACATACTCCGCCACATAGCGCACATGGGTGCCCTCGCGCGACTTTTGAGTCAGAGGAATCGTCACCGTCTTGCCATCCACGCAGTCCACGTACAGGTCGAGCGTGTCGGCGGCCTCTTCGTTTCCCGCCTCGAGCGTGATATCGAACGTCCAGTAGGCGTTCTTCTTTTGCGGCAGATGATGGAAGGTCCACAGACTCTTGCCGGTGTCCTTGCCGTCCTTGACCAGGTTTTGCGTTCCGCCACGATACGTCACATCAAAGTTCCAGACCGAAGCGCCCGGAACATAGCGCACATAATTGCGAGCCGTCACCTCTGTGGCAGCGGCGGCGACATCGGTCGAGCCCACGCGCGCCTCGAGCGTCACGCGCTCGGCGGCAAGCGTATCCTGCGGCAAGTCGTATTCAATCTTGGCACGGCCGAGTTTATTGGTCTTGCCAGTGTACTTTGCGGCCGAGGCGCCCGCGCCCACGGTAAGCTGCACGCTTTTGCCGGGCGCCGCATAAACGTAGGCCACATTGCCCAGCAGGCTGTGAACGTCGGTGCTGTCGACCTCGATGCGCGATCCGCTAACCTCGAGCGTGGTGCTTCCCAGCGGCAATGTCACCTCGCCCAGCGTAATAAGCGGCGAGATAGCAAAGATGCCCGCGGCCTTAGGCTTAAAGCGCACAAACACATCGGCGCCCATGCCCTTCTTCATATCGAGAACGAGGTTGTCGCCCTCCCACGTCGCGTCAGTCCACCATGTACGGGAGCTATCACCGGGATCGCGAGAGCCTGCGGACACATCCTCGACGGCATCCTTGGCCAGCGGAATCTCAATCTTGGCGGCCTGGCTATCCTTGAGCTCGTAATGAATGCGCAGCTCGGTCTCCACGCCAACGACCGCGGACGAATCGGCGATAACCGAGCCCGCCGTCAGCCCGCGCTCGGCACGATACGCCTCCACTTCAAACGCGGGGACGTCGAGCGTCACGTCGAGCTGTTTGCCGTCCTCAATCTTCACCTGCTTTTGCGCGATATGCTTACCCGCGGTCAGTCCTAGGCGGCTAAACGTGGAATAGCTTGTCGCTTGGATGTCGTAGCTCGTCTTGTTAAAGGCGACGATGGTGTACGAACCGGCCTTAAGGCGCGGCGTCTCGGCCTTCATGATAGGCGTGGTGCCATCGTCTTCGTAACCCATCAAATAGGTGACGCCGTCGGCAACTAGCTTGCCGTCGGACGTACGGAACACCAGTACGCGGTGGCTCCCTGGTAGTCGCCCTTGGTCGTGACCGTCGCCGTACCCCAAGGCTTCAAGTCGATATCGACCTTACCGGCCGAGGGCTTCACCGTCGCCGTCGCCCCACCCAACTTGAGGCTGTCTTTGGGCACGAGCGTTATCTCCAGATCCTGGTCCGCGTCGGCAATGGCCTGCGACACCACGAGTGCTGTGCCCTGGATACGGTAGTCGTTTTCCTTGTCACCCTTGGCAGGCTTAAGCGTCTTGCCGCCGCTCTTCACCGTCAGATCGATGTTATCGAGACTATCGAGCTCAATGCGTTCGGTCTTATCCTGGCCTGCGACCGGTTCGAGATAGGCCACATTGAGTTCAATCGCGCGCGAAGTCGGAATCTTGGTAAAGTCCTCCGCCTTAATCTCTCCGATATTCCATGTGCCCGTCATCTGGTCGCCCGGGCGCGCCAGCACCATGTCATAGTAACCGCTGAGCGAAATGCGCAGGGTGGCTGCTGTCTTGGAGAGGACGTTGGCAGCAACGGAGCCGTCGTCGCCAACCGTCAAAGGCGTGGGCTGCCCCGCCTGCACGAGTGTAGCCGTCGCGCTCTGGGGAAGTTTGCCCGTCACCTGGGCCGCCTCGCCCATCCACTCAAAGGTATAGGCGGGACGCGTTGGGTCGGCCGAGTCCATGCGATCGGCGACGGCATCGGCAATTTTCTTAATCATCGAGGGGTTGCCCGCCGAGTCCGTCGCATAGGCATAGATGGTCTGGCCCTCGCTAAAAGGCATCGAGTAATCGACGCCATCGATCGTCACGTTGTTGACGTACAGGCCCCCCTCTTCGAGCTTGATGTCGGGATTCATGACGCGCAGGGTCACCGCATTGTGGTCGGTGGTCGAGTTGCCGCCGGGCCTGCTGGTAATACGCGTGTTGTCGAACGGCTCCAGATCAATCGACTGCACGCTCTTGGGCACAACGATTTCCTTACCGGCCAGCGCGGGATCGAGGTAAGTAAACGCGTGCGCTCCGATATATTTGACGCCGTCGCCGATCGTCACCGATGACACATGCGAGCGCCCGTCAAAGGCATAGCGCTCAATCCGCTCCACCGTACCCGGCACGTTGATCTTCGTAAAGGTGAGTACCGTTGTGTCCGAGACATAGAACTGCGGCACGCCGCAATTGGCGAAGGCACGATAGTCGATAGTCGTAACCGAAGGCGGCAGCGTTGCCACCACATTGTCGTCAAGCTGTTCGCAGCCCTCAAAGGCCTGCTCGGGAATCGTGGTAAAGGCCGCGTTATTGGGCCAGGTCACCGTCTGAAGTGTCTTGCTTCCGGTAAACGCATTCCAGCCCAACTCCTCAACCGAATCGGGCAGTGCGATTTCCTTGATGCTGCTGCCTCCCAGGCCGCCAACGGTGCGGACGTGCGAATCGGGGGCGAAGGTGACCGATGTGAGAGCGGCGTTTCCCATGCCCCTAAGGCTTACGACATGCTTGCCGTCGATGGTCGAGGGCACCTCCAACGTGGTAATGCCCGCGTCGCCATACTCGATAGAAATTTCGTTGGTGAGGCTATCGATCGAGAAGTAGTACTGCGCGGGGGTCTGCTCGCCGGCCACGTAGCCATCGTCGTATTCGTCCTTTACGCCCGTGGCGCCCTTCGAGGTTGCCCAGAGTTCAAGTTCCTCGTTCCAGGTCGCCTCGGTGCCGGAAGCCTCCTCTTGCTTTTGCTGCTCGGCGAGCTCCTTGCCCTCGACAAGATCGGTGGCAAGCGTACCCGCAGGTGCGCTCTCGGTCTGTCCGGCGCCCGTCAGGCCCGCCGCCGATGCAATCTCGGAGGCCGGGGGCGTAGGGGTGTCACCGGCCTCGAGCGCTGTGGGGTCGGCAGCGCCGGCATCGGGCGCGGCGTCGGCGGGGTCGGCATCGTCTACTTGGTCGACATCCGTCTGCACAAAGGTGCTATCGGTGGTGAGCACCTCAGCAAATGCGCCCATAGGCAACGAGCCCGTCACCATGGTGAGGGTCACCGCGGCAATGGTCAGGCGGCGGCAAAGCGCTCGAACAGTAGTCCACCTCATGGTCGTTCCTTTCCTGCAAACCAAAAGTCATCCAGCGTAATCGTTGTCCAAAAACAAAGCGAACGGTAGGTTCATATATACGAACCTACCGTTCTACCTGCGCAAACCACCACAAAGGGGACAGGCACCTTTGTGGTGGTTCTGGACTTGGCCGGCCAGTTTGTCTCAATCTGTAACAGTTAGAGGCCAAATTCCTCGCTACGTGTTACAGATCGAGACGTTAGGTTGGCAGCCGAACAGTTCATCTCAATCTGTAACACCTAGAGCCCAAATATCTGGCTTGGTGTTACAGATTGAGATTTTGTAAAAGCCGAGGATAGGCGCCGCCACCAAAACCTAACGCTTGCGGCGCTTGGTCGCGGCGATGCCGGCGGCGGCTACGGTTGCGCCGGCGATGCCTAGGGCGGCGACCGTCATCGCGGTGGTATCCCCCGTGGTAGCCAGGACAGCATCGCCCTTCTTGGCCTGCGTGGTTTTCTCAACCGTCTTGGTCGTGGCGGTTGTCGTGGCCGGCTTGGCCGCGGGCTTGGTCTCGGGCTTCACCTCGGGCTTGGCCGCGGGCTTCACCCCAGGCTGCGGCGTCGGCTTGGGATCCGGCGTAGGCTGCGGATCGGGAGTCGGCGTGGCCTCGGGCGTAAAGGTCAAATCGGTGTTAAGCCACAGGGTGTAGATCCAACCGCTCTCGGGATCAACTACACTCGCTTCGCCCACCTGGTAGCCGCACTCCTGACCGTTGATCACCAGCTTGGTGTCGGGCGTAAAGTAGAAGCCGCGCGCGGGCTTGAGGTAGATACCGTAGCGATAGGTCACGCCGGGCTTAAAGGCGTCGATGTGATTGGTGATGTGCTGGTCCCAAAACTCAACGGAATTCACCTCGCTACCGTCGCTACCCATCCAGTACTCACACTGAGGAAGGGAGTTGGAACCCGTCGGAACATTCGCCGTAAAGACTGGCCTATCGCCCGCCTTGAAGGTGGTCGTGGCGCCGTTGATCTCGATAACGTCGATGGCCCGCCATTCGTCGATCGGCTGCTCGCACAGCATATTGTCGGCGTTTGGCGCGAAGACGCCGTTGGCGGTCTTGATGTGGTGCGCCCAATGACCGTTGACGTACATCATGCAGTCATCGGCCACGGTATTGTCGCCCTTGAGCCTCAGCTCAACGGAGTACATGTAGAACTTACCCTCCTCGAAGTGGTCAATCTTCTTCATGCCCGGCGTGTACTTTGCGGGGTCGGAATACCAGAAGGCAACGGGCTTGAGCTCCGCAGGGTCGCTGCCATCCATCTCTTCCCAGCACTCATAGGCGATCTCATACTTATCGGCATCGGCGGCAGGAATCGTCGCGGTCGCACGCGGCGCCTCGCCGGGCGCGTAGTCGATTTTCACATCGTTGACGTTTAGATTCTCAAGAGCTTCGTTTTCCGACGAAGCAGGCATCGTAATTGTTTTAATAGCAGGGACATACAGGAATTCTCCGCTTAGACTCGACTTTACGGTTTCCCCGTTTACGGTAACAACGGTTTCATCGCTGAAGGAATATCCGTCTTTTGGCTTCAGCATAAGAGAATACACGTACTCTTTCCCGCTTTTAAACTTTGTAATAGTCGGCAGGGAACCATGTGAGCCGTTATCGGAATACCAGGCAGCAACGGGTTCGTTGTTTTCAAATTCCTGCCAGCATTCATAAGCGATTTCGTATTTATCTGCATCGTAGTTAGAGACACCTGCCGTCGCCTGCGGACCAGTATCCAGCTGCCAATTGAAGTTCGTATTCTGAACATTGGCAGAGGAGATGGATTCCGATTCTGATTCCGCTGCCGGGATAACAAGGCACGCCCTCTCGTAGACATGGGTGCGGGTGTAGTAGTCATCCCGGATCTCGTTAATAGTGGGTTTCCCGATCGCCTCGGTGTCTCCTTTAAAGGCGTCGTCCGGATCACCGATGATGATATTCCCGGGCTCTGTACCCGTATACGTAAGCTTGGATCCATCATAGGTGGTCGTCATCTTGGACTTATTCTCCTTGTACTCCGTAAAGTACTTCTGCTCCTCCTTCTGTCTCTGAATCTTGCTGATATCCAAGGTAAGCGTTGTTTTATTGCTCGCACTGTCATACGCCGCATGGACGATCAAGTCCCCCAGGCCGATAAAAGTCAAAGCGCTACCATCGAGAGCAGACTGGTCTCCATCTACAAGGGCAATCCCCTCCACATACTCAATCGTTTCTTCTTTCTTGATGTCGGTGTAATTGTTCCGCACCGTAATATTGACCCTAACGCCACTGCCGCCAACAACATCGGTCACACCGCAGGGCATGATGGCGTTGTTTGCCGACGAGCTGTCGGTGCCACCAAGAGAGTCATCTTGGTTGGCAGCGCCCGCATCGTTTGCCGTTGCCGCCGGCGCTTCCTGCTGATCTTGCTGAGCTTCTGCCGTGGACGGTGCCGCCGGAGCCGCGTCAGTCATCGGCGCAGCCGGAGCCACCGGTACCGGCGCCGGAGCCGCCGTATCCTCCGCAACCGTCGGCGTCACCGGAGCCGCGGCAACCTCATCCGTCCCAGCGGCGGAATCGGCGCATTCCGTCGCCAGCGCCACGCTCGGCAGCAGCAACTGACCAACCATAAGCGCGCACGCGCCGGCGCAAGCTATTTTGGCACCCACACAACGCCAGGTACCGTGAACCAGCGAGCAGGTACGCTCGCGCTGGGCTTGCTTTTCAAAGTGGCTTCCGCACATAACGGCCTCCTTGGTCGATGGGCCATACCACCACAAAGGTGCCTGTCCCCTTTGTGGTGGTCCTGTACCACCAAGATGTGCCAAATGACTCCGTATGCCTAGGTTCGTAGATGTGAACCTAGGCCTCTACCTGCGGTTTAATTCAATATGATTTCGTTGTCGCCACACGCGTCCCGAGAACGCTACAATCGAGGACACAATCATTCGTCCATCCAAAGGACCGTCCTTGAACCTAAGCAAGCCTAAAATCAACGCGCTTCTAGCCCTCGCGCTCTTTACCTTTGTCTTCCTTGCCGCCGAGTTTCGCTTCGACATCAATGTCGGGCTGCTCGCCGGTGCCGAACGCGTTGTAATCGCACAGGGCTTTATTCTGGGTGCGAGCGTGCTCGGCTTTATCGGATACGCGCCGCTGTTAGGGCTCGCACAGCGCAAAGGCCACTCACTAGCAGCCGTCAACGCCGCTGTTCCCATCGCCATCCTGGGATTGACCCAAATCCAGTCCCCCACGGCTCCACTTGCCCTCGAGATCCTAGGCTGCATCGCATTCTTTGGACTCGGACTGTTAGGCGCCGCAGCGCACCACGCCTTTTCGTTGGCATTCCGGGATGACCCCAAACTCGCCACTGGAGCGGGAGCAGCCTATGCTGCCGGCATCCTGATGCAGTTCGCCGTCAACCTGCTCAATTGCGGCGGTATCGCAGAGCTTATCGTTCTCGGCACAGCAACGATCGCCATCTCCGCCCTCAGCGCCACTACCCAAGCGGCAAACGAGGGTTCCAGGCCCGCCATCAATCCCTTTATTGAGCCCTCTCACGCCCTCGCCAAGCAGGCGTGTTGGAGCATCGCGCTCGTCATGATTCTCGCCTGCCTGTTCTCTACTCTCGATAACGTGGTCACGTTCTCCAATGCCCACGGCACCATCGCCGTGCAGACCTGGCCGCGCCTCTTTTTGGCAGCGAGCGGCCTGGCCGCCGGCATCGTCTTTGATCTTGCCGAGCGTCGCTACATGGGTCCCGTCATGCTCGGCATCGCCGTGCTCTCGACCATTTCGATCTTGGCCGTGGAAGCCGGTGCCGATCCCAACCTGGGTCTCATTGTCTTTTACCTGAGCTCGGGCTTTTTCGTCACGTTCTTTACCGCCACGTTTACTCAGCTGGCACCGCGCATGCACGTGCCCGCCTTCTGGGCCGGCATGGGCCGTGCCGCCAACAATGTATGTGCATTCACCACATCGGGCATCTCGCTGGCACTGGTCACCTCGGGCAATGTCGCCCTCATCATGATCGGCGCGCTCGTGCTGCTTGTGGCGGCGAGCGTGGCATTTGTAGCTGCGGGGCTGTTCCGTCTGCCCCAAACCGAGCAGGAGCGCAAACATCAACAGCTTGCCGAGGAAGCACTGGCAGCACCGAGTATCGAGGAGCAACGCCAGGCCTTCATTACCGACCACGGCCTCACCCCGCGCGAAGTGGACGTGCTTGTAGCCGTAACCCAGGACGAACGCCCGCTCAAGCAGGTCGCCGAGGAGCTTGGAATCTCGATGCGCATGGTGCAGCGCCACCTGAGCTCCATCTACCAAAAGACCGACACGCAGACGCGCGCCGGTCTCACCAAGGCCTTCCCCTCGGCCTAAAACAAAAACCACCACAAAGGTGCCTGTCCCCCTTGTGGTGGTTTTCTATGGCAGCGGCTCCTCGCAGCAACACCCCTCTAACAAAGCGATGCTACATATCGACCGAAACCCGGCAGCGCAAACTCAAAACGCCCTTGCAAGGGTTCTTCAATCACTCCTGCCTCAATCAGACGTTTCTTATATGTCGAAATCGAACCAGAGCTTTTCTTAAGCCTCGCAGCCAATTCTTGCCTGGTCGTCGTCCCCACCGGATTCATTGCACGAAGGAAATCCAAGTCCCCCTGCGACAGTTCCGCTGCTGTCGAGGCAAAAACGCGCGATTCGAGCTCCTCTTGCGCAAGCTTTGCACCACGTTCGACATCTTCAATAGAAACTTCAGGCTCTTGACGCGAAGCGTTCCACGCCCGATACCCCACCAGCTGGAACATGAATGGAAAACCATCGATCGCCTCGGCAGCACGCTCGACTGCCTCGTCAGAAATCGTTTTGCCGCCGTCTTCAATCGTCAAACGGAACGCCTCTTTTACCTCAGTCGGTGAAATTGAACCCAGCGAATGTTGGGCTGCACGACGCAGAAACGAGGTCGATTTTCCCGTCAGCAGTGCCAGCACACGAAACGGCAGTCCCGCCATAAGCAAAGCCACCTTTTTATTCTCGCTCACAAAATGCTGGTAGGTGGTAACGAGCTCCGTCATTTGTGCAAACGATGCATCCACCTCGTCAACGGCGATAAGCACCCCAGTATCAGTCGCTTCAAGCTGAGCAAACAGAGCGTTCATCTTGGTGCGCCAGTTGGCACCACCATATTCCATGTCAACGTTTTCCCAGCTCATACTCCCTATGGGAGCAATTCCAACGCTGGTCAAGCGCTTAGAGACGGGCTTTTCAATCAGAGAGGCAGCCGATTCGTTGAGACGCTGCAAAATGTCTTCGAGCATTCCATCCGAAGCCGTTACATTCGCCGTAATCCAGCCCTCTTGCTGTGCGCGATACGACAGATATGCCAAAAGTGCCGTTTTGCCCGTCCCGCGCGCACCATAGAAAATCGAGCAGAGATTGGGATCGGAATTGTCGTTTTCAAACGCCAACACCATATCATCGATGATTTGCTCACGACCGGCCATATACGCTGGCACGCGACCGAACATTGGCGTGAATGGATTTGCCTGCCTGTACGCTGTTGCTGCCGCCATAAAGCCTCCCTTGGACTTGCGTAATTCAATTATGCCCTATTGTCTTTGAGTATTTTGAGTATCGTTGAGTTTTTTGAGCATCTTTGAGTTGCTTGAGCATCCTTGAGTTCTTTGAGCGAACGCCCATCAACAGCGTCGGTTGCCTTCCCCTCGGCCTAAAACAAAAACCACCACAAAGGTGCCTGTCCCCCTTGTGGTGGTTTTGGTCGGTTAGCCTTCGAGCTGCGCCACTTTGTAGCGGTAGGCGGCGGCGATAACGTCTTTACAGCCCTCGCGGCCCAGCTTAGCGCGGTTGACGACGATGTCCTTGCCGCTCGTCATCTTCCACTTGCCAGCGCTGTAGCGCTTGTAGAACGCCTCACGCGCCTTCTGCTGCTGCTTGACCAGCTTGGCGCCCTTCTTTTTGTTAAGTCCGCGCTTCTTGCGCACAATCTCGACGCGGTCCTCAAAGGGTGCGGTAACCAACACGGCAATGTGGTTGGGGTTGTTGCGAAGCAGATAATCGGACAGGCGGCCTTCGATAATGCAACTCTCGGTCTCGCCCAGGTCCAAAATCACCTGGCTCATCTTTTGGAACAACTTGTCCGAGTACGAGCGCGCGTCGTAGCGGTCGGGCAGAAACGCCATGTTCTCCACAGCCAGACGCTCGTCATAGGCGGCCATCTTATCGAGTGACTCGCCCGCACGCAGCGACGCGCGCACCAGCAGCTCGTTGTCGTACAGAGGAATCCCCAACTCGTTGGCGAGGATGCGTCCGATCTCGTGGCCCTCGGCACCAAAGTCGCGCGCGATGGTAATGACCACAGGACTCTTCTTGTTCTCCAGATCGCTCATCGCGATTCCTTTCTAACAAATGAGAAAAAGGCGATTCCTGATTCCCATTTTGTCACTTAAGACCGTCCTGGTTTCCCAAGTGCGGCAGATTGCCCCGAAAGAGGAGCGCCGCGTACTAAATGTACGCAAGCGACGATTGAGGGGCAAGGTGCCGTGCTTGAGGAAGCAGGACTACGCGGCCACGATGCGGCGTTGATAGGCGCGGACCAGCAGCGAAATGCCAAAGTTGAGTGCAAAGTACATCGCAAACACCAGACCGTAGAGCATAAGCACCTGCGACAGGTCGATCGCGTGGGCCATCACAACGTTTGCCGTGTACATGAGCTCGGCCACGTTAATGCCCGAAAGATACGAACTGTCCTTAATAACGGTCGTGCACTGGCTAAACAGCGCCGGAATGATTGTCTTAAACGTCTGCGGCAGAATGATGTAGCGCATGGTGGCAAAGAAGCCGAAGC
>ERZ1034984.2706-NODE-2706-length-13881-cov-9.829235_pt1 | contig 13881 bp, 14 predicted proteins | sample MGYA00520589_ERZ1034984 | MGnify/ENA primary metagenome ERZ1034984 (study PRJEB33766, sample SAMN09781790) | gut metagenome | biome: gut microbiome | host: Homo sapiens | place: Madagascar | study: EMG produced TPA metagenomics assembly of the PRJNA485056 data... | reverse complement strand
GTGTCTGGCAATATTTTTTAAGTAATAAACATACTAACACACTATGTATGTATGAATGGTGGGTATATAATAAATTTAAAGCCCATAAGAAAGGAGCAGACCTATGAAATATCTTGAACATAACGGACATTCTAATAAAAAAAGGTATAAATTATGTATGCTTCTTATTATGTGTATTACGATGACATATATAGCGGCAGGCTGTGGCAGTAAGAGAGATGGACTTACAATAACTAATGTTTCTTATGACCCTACAAGAGAGTTCTATGAGGAATATAACAAAGTCTTTGCCGATTACTATATGGCTGAATATGGAAAGCGGATAAAGGTTATACAATCTCACGGAGGTTCAGGAAGTCAGGCACGCTCAGTAGTTGAAGGCTGTAATGCAGATGTTGTTACACTTGCACTTGAACATGATATATCCCTTATAGAGAATACAGGTCTTATTGATGCAGGCTGGAAGGACGAATATGATAAAGACTCATCTCCGTATACTTCAACGATTGTATTTCTTGTAAGAAAGGGCAATCCGCTTAATATATCAGACTGGGATGATTTAATTAAAGATGGTGTTGAGGTTATAACACCAGATCCTAAGAGCAGTGGTGGAGCGTGCTGGAATTTCCTTGCGGCATTAAGCTATGCAAGAGATAAGTATAACAGTGAAGATAAGCAGAAGGGATTCTTAGGAAAGCTGTATGCTAATGTATCAGTGCTGGATTCCGGAGCAAGGGGCTCAACAACAACATTTGTTGAGAATAAAAAAGGCGATGTGCTTATTGCCTGGGAGAATGAGGCACTTACATCATTAGCTTCATATCCTGATGAATATGAGATTGTCACACCATCTGTAAGTATTCTCGCACAGCCAAGTGTGGCAGTTGTAGATGATAATGTTAAAGTCAACAAGACAGAGGAGCTTGCAAGCGAATATTTATCATTCCTGTATTCAAAGCAGGCACAAAGAATAGCCGCAGATTATGGATACAGACCAACAGATGAAGAGGTATTGAATGAATATAGTGGTAAATTCAATCTTACAATAAAGCTTGATACAATAGCTGATTACGGCGGCTGGACTCAGGCATACAAGATATATTTTGATGATGGAGGCTGGTTTGATGAAATCTATAACAACTGATAGAACAATTGATAATAATAAACAGCCAGACTATGATACAGCGTTTGATGAAATAAAGAATAGCAGAAAATTCGGTAAAGATAAAAAAATACGTGTTATACCGGGATTTCATTTAACACTTGGAATTACAGTTACTATGTTATCACTTATAGTATTAATTCCACTTGCTTCGGTTATGGTATATTCACTTAAGCTTCCACCAGCCGAATTTATAAGGCTGGTTACTAAGCAGAATGTCGTCAATGCTTTTGTTACAAGCATTGGATGTTCATTCATAGCGGCAGTAATCAACTGCGTGTTTGGAACAATAATTGCATGGACGTTTGTTAAATACGGTTTTGCTGGAAAAAGAGTGCTTGACGGACTTATAGAACTTCCATTTGCACTTCCAACAGCGGTAGCTGGTATTACATTATCGAAAATGTATTCTGAAACCGGAATACTTGGCAAACCGCTTGCTTCAATAGGTATAAAGGTATCTTACACACATCTTGGACTTATTACAGCACTTGTGTTTGTAGGAATTCCATTTGTTGTAAGAGCGGTAATGCCTGTTCTTGAAAAGATGGATTCTCAATATGAGGAAGCGGCATATATGTTAGGTGCAAGCCCATCAAAGACATTTTTTAAAGTAATCCTTCCAGAAATCAGCCCGGCACTTCTTACAGGCTTCGGACTTGCATTTGCAAGGGGAATAGGAGAATATGGAAGCGTTATATACATATCAGGCAACAGTGCCAAAGAACATACACAGGTTGTATCCTATGTAATAATGCAGAAGCTTAATTATATTGATTATGCTTCGGCGACAGCGATTGCACTTGTTATGCTTATAATATCTTTTCTGATACTTCTTATCATTAATATAATACAGATGAGGCAGGCAAAGCGTACAATGTAGAGAAAATGGAGGTTAAATATGAGCGAGAATGATAAGCTTGAAAAAAGAAAAAGAAGAACAAGAAGCATATGTATTCTTATCACTGTTTTGTTTATAACAGTTATGCTGATTATGCCTCTATTATCAATAATAGCAAGTTCATTAAAAGAGGGCTTTAGTTTTTACATTAAATCAATAACAACTCCATATGTTTTGAGTGCGTTGAAGGTAACAATTATTGCTACTGTTGCTGCAGTTGTTATTAATACATTATTTGGAATTATAGCGGCATGGTTACTTACAAGATTTGATTTTAAAGGCAAGCAGGTGCTTGCAACACTTATTGATATACCATTTTCTATATCACCGGTTATTGTAGGTCTTGCGTTTCTTATGACATTTGGACGACTTGGTTTTTTCTATCCTGTTATAAGATGGTTTAATGAGTTTACAGGAAGCAATATAAGAATAGCCTTTGCGATACCGGGAGTTGTGCTTGCTACAATATTTGTTACATTTCCATATGTATCAAGAGAGATAATACCAGTGCTTAACTCACTCGGAAAGGACGAGGAGGAAGCGGCGGCTTTAATGGGTGCTAATGGTTTTACAATATTTTTTAAGATAACTCTTCCTAATATAAAATGGTCGTTGATATACGGAATAATTCTATGTACATCAAGAGCATTAGGAGAGTTCGGTGCGGTTAATGCATTATCAAAGACAAGAGGAGAGACATTCACGCTTCCACTTGAGATAGATGCCCTGTATATGTCGGGTACAGATACATCAATAACATCGGCATTTGCAGTATCATCAATATTAGTAATTATAGCGATTATAGTTCTTGTATTAAGGAATATATTTGAACACAGACAAAGTGATTATAAGAAAGGAGGGCAAAAGTAATGTACGTTGAGATGAAGAATATTTTTAAGCAGTATGGAAACTTTCGTGCATCTGATAATGTGAATTTCGGAATAGAAAAGGGAAAGCTTGTTGCATTGCTTGGTCCTTCGGGAAGCGGTAAGACAACAATATTAAGAATGATTGCAGGTCTTGAAACACCAAGCTTTGGAGATATATATATTGATGGAAAGAGAGTTAATGATGTACCAGCTAATCAAAGAGAGATTGGTTTCGTATTTCAGAACTATGCTCTTTTTCGACATATGACAGTTTATGATAATATAGCATTTGGACTTAAGCTTAAGAAAGTTCCAAAAGATGAGATTAAGAAAAGAGTTACAGAGCTTCTTGATATAACAGGGCTTGCAGGTCTTGAGAAAAGGTATCCTAACCAGTTATCAGGTGGACAAAGACAGAGAGTAGCTTTTGCAAGAGCGTTAGCACCTAATCCATCAGTGCTTCTGTTAGATGAACCATTTGCGGCGATTGATGCAAAGGTAAGGACAGAACTTAGAACGTGGCTTCGAAGTATGGTTACAAGGCTTGGAATAACAAGCATATTCGTCACACACGATCAGGACGAAGCTGTTGAAGTAGCTGACGAGATTATAATTACTAACCACGGAAAGATAGAGCAGATGGGAAGTCCGATAGAGATATACAAATCTCCAGCAACACCATTTGTTGTTGAATTTATTGGAAAAGCTTCTGAGGTTAATGATTATTCAAAATTAAAAGGTTTTGATGAGATACAGGGAGCTAAAAGAGCAATAATAAGACCTGAATTTGTGAAGCTTTCTAAGTATGGAAAGCTCCAGCAGTACAACAGTGCTGCTGAGGAAGGTTGTGTTGAGGATATTCTTTTCAGAGGCAATCATCTTGATGTAACTGTTAATATTGGAGGAACAATGATAACAGGAGAGTGGTCACTTGAGAAAGAGCCGCTACAGGTTGGGGAAAAGGTTCACGTTCTTATATATAGAATATACGCAGTTGATGATGAAAAGACATATCTTTGCGAGAATAAGGGTATGAGGGATGATGACGTATTCTATATTTAACCAGATTAAAGTTATGTTTCTGCCAGGTTAAATGCTTTGTGGGTATATGCACAGCTTCAGATTAGTATATATCTGATAAAGACCTGTGGACAAGTTTTACAATGAGAAAGGAAAGTTTATGCAGATTAATGGTTTAAACAGATTAACAACAGATGTGCTTATTATAGGTGGTGGAACAGCAGGCTGTTATGCGGCACTTACAATAAGGGAAAAGTCAGATGCTTCAATTATAATTGCAGAAAAGGCGAATATAAAGAGAAGCGGCTGTCTTGCGGCTGGTGTTAATGCGATAAATGCTTACATAGTTGAAGGCAGAAAGCCAGAGGATTATGTTGAATATGCAAAGAAAGATGCTGGCGATATTGTGAGGGAAGATTTACTTCTTACAATGTCAGAAAGACTTAACGAAGTAACAGCCAAGATGGAAAAGCTTGGACTTGTAATTCTTAAAGATGAGAATGGCAGATATGTTGCAAGAGGCAACCGAAATATTAAGATTAACGGTGAGAATATTAAGCCAATACTTGCAGATGCAGTAAATAGTCTTGAAAATGTAACTGTAATTAACAGACTTAATATAACGGATTACATAGTAAAGGATAATACAATTCTTGGTGCTGTAGGTTTTAATATTGATACTGGTGAAGTTTATGAGATAAGAGCTAAGAAGGTATTATGTGCGACTGGTGGAGCTGCTGGACTGTACAAGCCTAACAATCCAGGATTTTCAAGACATAAAATGTGGTATCCTCCATTTAATACAGGTGCTGGTTTTGCTATGGGTATTAATGCAGGTGCAGAGATGACAACGTTTGAAATGCGTTTTATAGCTTTAAGATGTAAAGATACAATAGCTCCTACAGGAACAATAGCACAGGGAGTTGGTGCAAAGCAGGTGAATTCTTTAGGTGAGGTATACGAGAACCGGTATGGACTTACAACGTCACAGAGAGTATACGGAACTGTAAGGGAGAACATTGAGGGCAGAGGTCCTTGTTACTTAAGAACAGAAGGAATAAGCAGTGAGCAGGACGAGTCATTAAAGAAAGCATACCTTAATATGGCACCAAGCCAGACACTTAAATGGATAGAGTCTGGAAAGAACCCAAGTGAGCAGAATGTTGAGATAGAAGGAACAGAGCCTTATATTGTAGGCGGACATACGGCGAGTGGTTACTGGGTTGATACTAACAGAAGGACAACAATCTATGGTCTTTATGCGGCAGGAGATGTTGCAGGAGGCTGTCCTCAGAAGTATGTGACAGGTGCTATGGCAGAAGGTGAAATTGCGGCAGAAGATATTGTTAAGGAGTTGAATAGATCGGACATCACAGAGAATGCATTTTCACAGAGTACAGCTGATGAATATGCAGACAAGTTTACTGATGAAAGAATAAAAGAATATAATGAATATCTTAGCCGTGAGGATAAAGATACCATTTTCTCGACAGAAGAACTTGAGGAAGCTATGCAGAAGGTTATGGATACATATGCTGGTGGTATAGGAAGTCATTACCAGTTCAATGGAAAGCAGCTTAAGCTTGCCAAAGAAAAGATTGAACAGATAGAAACTCTTTCAGAAAAAGCTAACGCTAAAGATTATCATGAGCTTATGTTTGTATATGAATTAAAGGAAAGACTTACAGTCTGTCAGGTGCTTATAGAACATTTGAAAGCAAGAAAAGAAACAAGATGGCACAGCTTTGCGGAGAACCTTGATTACCCAGAGAAGTCAGATGAATGGCTTAAGTATGTTAATACAAGAAAGGTAGACGGAAGGATAGAAGTGAAATATAGAAATCTTGTGGGAAGAGGTGAGACATATGAGCATAGTAATTAATAAGGAGAAATGTGCTGGCTGCGGACAATGCAGTATCGTCTGTCCGGGAAGTCTTATTAAGATGGGAGAAGATAAGAAAGCATATATGAAGTATCCTAAGGACTGCTGGGGATGTTCATCTTGTATCAAGGAATGTAAGTTTGAAGCTATCGCACTTTATCTTGGAGCAGATATGGGAGGTATGGGAAGTAAGATGAGTGTCATTTCCAAAGGCGACTTCCTTAACTGGAATATAGATAAGACAGACGGAAGCAGGGAAACGATAGTAATTAATAAGAAAGAATCTAATAAATACTGATGTAAGATTAATGCAGTAAAAGATATCAGAAAGAATATATTATATTTAATAACTGACGTTTGTAATAAAAAATAGTTTATTTAACTTGAATGATTATTAACCAATAAACATATAAACATACTATGGAAGTGTATAGTCGTTCTAAACTAATATATAAGGAAAGGACAGATAAAACAATGGCAGAATTATCACATCTTGATCAGCTTGAAGCTGAGGCAATATATATAATAAGAGAGGTGGCGGCTGAGTGTGAAAAGCCAGTTATGCTTTACTCAATAGGAAAGGATAGTTCAGTAATGCTTCATCTTGCAATGAAAGCATTCTACCCGGAGAAGCCACCATTTTCATTTCTTCATGTTAACACAACATGGAAGTTTAAGGAAATGATTAAGTTCAGAGATGAAACAGCTAAGAAACTTGGCATTGAAATGTTAGAATATATCAATGAAGATGGTGTTAAGAAAGGAATTAATCCTTTTGACTATGGTTCAGTGTATACAGATATTATGAAGACACAGGCATTAAAGCAGGCACTTAATAAATATGGTTTCACAGCAGCTTTTGGTGGTGGACGTAGAGATGAAGAAAAGTCGAGAGCCAAAGAAAGAATATTCTCTTTCCGTAATGAAAACCACGCATGGGATCCTAAGAACCAGAGACCAGAAATGTGGAAGTTATACAATTCACGTATTAACAAGGGTGAAAGCATAAGAGTATTCCCAATCTCTAACTGGACAGAGACTGATATATGGCAGTACATAAAGAGAGAAAATATAGATATCGTACCTCTTTACTTTGCGGATAAAAGACCAGTTGTTGAAAGAGACGGAATGTTAATTATGGTTGATGATGATCGTTTCAAGTTAAGAGAAGGCGAAAAGATTGAATACAAGAATGTAAGATTCAGAACACTTGGCTGCTATCCTCTTACTGGTGGTGTTGAGTCTAATGCAACAACACTTGATGAAATTATTGATGAAACTCTTAGTGCAGTATCTTCTGAGAGAACAACAAGAGTAATTGATAATGAAGCAGCAGGTAGTATGGAAAGAAGAAAGAGAGAGGGGTATTTCTAAGATGATAGGATTATTAAAATTTATTACATGCGGAAGCGTGGATGATGGAAAGTCTACATTAATAGGACATATATTATATGATTCAAAGCTTTTATATGCCGATCAGGAAAAGGCTTTAGAGCTTGACAGTAAAGTAGGAAGCCGAGGTGGTGCTATTGATTACTCGCTTCTTCTTGACGGACTTATGGCAGAGCGTGAGCAGGGTATCACAATCGATGTTGCTTACAGATATTTTACAACAGATAAGAGAAGCTTTATCGTAGCTGATACACCAGGTCACGAAGAATATACAAGAAATATGGCGGTTGGTGCTTCATTTGCTGACCTTGCAATAATTCTTATTGATGCTAAGCAGGGCGTTCTTGTGCAGACTAAAAGACACGCAAGAATATGTGCCCTTATGGGAATTAAATATTTCGTATTTGCAGTAAACAAGATGGATTTAGTTGGTTACTCAGAAGAAAGATTTAACGAGATAACTAAGCAGATTGATGAATTATCTAAAGAACTTGGACTTGCAAGTGTAAAGATTATCCCTGTATCAGCAACAGAGGGTGACAATATTACAGTTAAATCTGATAATACACCTTGGTATCCAGGCGAAGCACTTCTTACTTACCTTGAAAATGTGGATGTAAGCGAAAAGAAGAAGGAAGAAGGTTTTTATATGCCAGTTCAGAGAGTATGCCGTCCAGACCATACTTTCAGAGGATTTCAGGGTCAGATTGAATCAGGCGTTGTATCAGTTGGTGATGATATAATCACACTTCCTAGTGGTGAGTCAGCTAAGGTTAAGAGTATTCTTATTGGAGACAAGGATAGTCAGTCAGCACAGGAAGGACAGCCAGTTACAATCCAGCTTGACAAAGAAGTTGACGTATCAAGAGGCTGTGTACTTTCAAGCGGAACAACACTTCCGGTAAGCAAGTCACTTACAGCAACTATACTCTGGATGGACGATGCAGAACTTACAGTTGGTAAGGATTACATTGTTAAGATTGGCACTAAGCAGGTTCTTGGCGTATTAAAGAACATTCAGTACAAGATAGACGTCAATACAGGAAATTTCCTTCCAGCTAATGGACTTAGCAAGAATGAGATAGCAGTGTGCGATATTGGACTTCAGGAAGCAGTTGTTATTGATGAATTTGCAAAACATAAGACACTTGGCGAACTTATTCTTATAGATAGAATAAGCAATATGACATCTGCCTGCGGTGTTGTCACAGATTCGAGTGCATATGATAACAAAGAAGTAAAATGTGCATTTGTAAATGGAAGCCTTAAAGGAAATGCAGATATATTTGAAGAATATTATTATAACCTTGAAAGTGCCACAGTTACAAAGGTAAGCCCATCAGGCAAGACATACAAGGTCGGAGATGTAATTAACGTAAGCGGTGAGACATACAGCTATCCAGATAACTTTGATGTAATCGTTCTTCGTGATAAAGTAGCAGTTACAGTAAGAGATAAGAAGATAGAAGCAATCACAAAGCTTGCAGAATATACATACACAGGAACACCAGTAATCAACAGCCGGGGCTTTGAAATCAGGCTCAATGGTGAGGATGACTACAACAACCTCATAAATGACTTAAATGCCATCGAAACGGCTAACAAACCACTCAATGATGAATTCTTCAACAAGTGGACAAAATTCGATACTTACAGAAAAATCATCTTCAAGGATGAAGTATGGGAATATGTAATATAATGAGCCGTGCCTGACTTAACAGCAAAGTGATGCTTGTGCTTGCACAAAGCACCTCTTTGAAGCTAAGTCAGATAGGGCGAAGCCCGACAGTTCCAGAAGCCATAGGCTTCTGGAACTTGCACGGCGTAAGCATCTTCCCCCACCCACCAGCCTATGAACAGTGCGCAGCACGCCTTCATAGGCACAAATATTAAATACAAACATATATACTAACAATATCCTTTCGTCCAGAGAGAAAAAACTACCATATATGCCCCGGTAAGTCATTATTAGACAATCATTGCAATTATTACAATATTCTTCACCCCGCATTATTGCGAACCAACCTAAGATTATGTATAATATTATCTATTATGATATGCGTGTAGAAAGTATTTTTGCTACTCACATCATTATATTATTAATGTACGAAAGCAGGCAGATAATTATGGAGTTTGTTATATGTGATGATGATAGATTGTACGCATCCCAGTTTATTGAACAGCTTAAAGTGTTGGAAAGCCAATACGATGAGCTGTTCAATTGCGTTTATTATGACCATTATGAGAACTTTATGGAGAGCCTTAGAAATAAGGAATGTGATAAAGCCGATATATATTTTTTAGACATAGAATTTGGCGAAGTGTATGGTATGGACGTGGCAAAGATTATAACAAGAATGAACAGGAATGCCGGTATTGTGTACATTACGAATTATGAAGAATATGCAATCAAGGCATTTGTGTGCAGACCATTAGGATTTATAAGAAAAAAGCACGATGCAGAGGATATAAAAGTTACAATGGATAAGATAATATCATATATGAATGATAAAAATGTGTTGTATACCTTTAAGAATAACAGGAATACGCTTGTGTTAAATCTTTCGACAGTATTATATATAGAGATGTCTAACCATGATATGAACATATATATGACAGATGACTGCAGGGTTGTAAGGGACAAGATTTCAAGAGTAGAGAAGGAGCTTTCAGCTAAAGGCTTTGTTAAGATTAACAGGTCAAGCCTTGTTAATATGGAGCATATTGTAAATATTAAAGATGATGAGGTAATAATTGATAATGGTACAAAGCTGTATATAACTGGCAATAAGCAGGAAATGATTATACGTGACTGGCAGGCATATATTATGGGGTATAGTGAGCAGTAAGAGTAAGTGATAGAAAAAGCTGAAAGAATATGCAGATATAGTAAGCGTTACGGGTACATACAGTTTAGCGAATGCTGGATAGAATATACATAGTAAATGATAAAAAAGATTGGAGAAAATATGGATAAAGTTTCGTTTATAGTTGAAACACTTGCAAATATTAATCAGAGCATTTTGCTTATATATTTTTTATGCGGTACATTGAACGTTAATAAAAAGATTAATTCCAAGATTGCAGTAATATCAGGTGTTTCGATAATATTTGCATATCTGGAAATCCAGTATATGGTTGTTCCGTTTGAGGGACTTGGTGTTGGCATATTGTGGGCAATGCTTGTCATATATGCGTGCCTTTTTATGGATGGCAATATATTTCAGAAAATGTATGCTTCAATGTTTATTATAGCAACTATAATATTTGTTACGGTACTTTTGGGCAGTATAATGGGAGCACTGTATAATGCACATTTTATAGAATTCACAGGAACAGCTTCTACGGAAAAGTGCCTGCTGATTATTCTCATACAGATAACGATATGGATTCTTGCAGTATTGCTTGTAAGAATACTTAGAAGGTACAGCTATGGTGTGAATATTAAGGATACTGTAATAATTATGGCAGCTATGATAATGTCAATTATTATTACCAATGAAGTGCAGATGATGTCAACAGACAGTGATGCTGAGAAAATGATAACACGTTCGATTATAATAATAATATGTGTAACAATAATGTTTATCCTGTGTGTGGCATTGTATGAGATTATACAACGCAGTACATATGCTCTTATGGAGCAGACAATAATGGAACAGGCATATAAAAGCAGGTTGGAAAATGTTGAGGATATAAAGACCAATGTTGAACGTATATCAAGGATTAAACATGAGCTGAATAAAACATTGATTGCAGCCAATCTTATGCTAAAAGATGGGCGTACAGAGGAAGCTATGGAATTCCTTAGCCAGTTTGATGGGGATCTGGATAAAATAATAGTTGATAAAATGTATACTGATAATATAGTTGTTAATGAATTCCTTGCGAAGAAATCTAAAGATTGCAGGCAGAAAAATATAGATTTTGTTGTGGTTGTCAATGGAGAATTGAAGCTGATTAAAAATGTGGATATATTCTGTGTGCTTTCTAATCTGATAGACAATGCAATTGAGGCTCAGACATTTGTTGATAATAAGAGAGTTGAGGTATTTATAGATGAGAATGAGGACGTATGTTCTCTGAAAATATATAACAGATGATATGGCAAAATCATTTAAGAATGATACTCTTTTTAATACACATAAAAAGGATAAAATGGTACACGGATATGGCTTGAAAAATGTAAATGATGTTGTGAAGAAGTACAATGGAAGAATTAAATATTCAATAGTAGGCACTTGTGTTCTTTGTTGCAGTGTTATTCTTTATGGAGACCGATAAATTCACGACATATAACCTGCAATTCACGACATGCTTATTGAAATGCAGGAAATAAATGTTAATATTAAATCAGCTTTTGTGCTAACTCGAATAAGGGATGAGAGTTGTGGATAGAATGAGAGCTGATTTATCAGCATCAGATATATTAATACTTGTAACAACGGGTAGGAAAGGAGTAAGAAGCTATGAAGAAGAGTAATGTATTATTAAATTGTGTTGCTAAGGCAGCGCAGCACTCTGCTAAGAAGGCTGTAAACAGCGCTTCAATATGGAGCTGCTATCAGCCAAAGGAACCACAGGCAGCAGCTATGTTAAAGAAGAACAGATAATACCAATGTATTACTGAGAGGTAAGGGGATAGGGATAATGCTAGGAAGAATAGCAGATAGTATTGCAGTTCTTTTTTTGAAGAAGAACATAATTAATGAAGATGAGCTACCTGTATACCAATATGGTATGCAGGTGCTTATCGGCAATATTGCAGGAATGTTGACAGTCCTTATTGTCGGCATATTAATATCAAGACTGGTTGAAAGCATAATATTTATTACAATCTATGCTACATTAAGAATATATACAGGAGGGTATCATGCAAGAACTCCATTAGTATGTAATATAGTATTTCTTGGGACATATTTAGTTACAGTTATGCTTGAAGCTTTAAAAGTCAATAATTCGGTTGTATGGATAATATATTTGTTATCCTGTCTTATAATATTAAGATTTTCGCCGATAGAGAATGTTAATAAGGAATTAGATGATAGGGACAAAGAAATATACCGTAATAAAAGTTTGATAATTAGTACATTATTATTGATGCTATTATTAGCAGGCGACATTACAGACAGATATAGTAACGGTGCAGTTAATAATATTATGATGAATATGTATAGTGATATAAGCCTTTATATGAAACTTGTTATAATAAGCATAGCAGTGCTTATGTTATATGCAATTTTTAAAGACAAAAAATTAATATAATAATATCTATTATAATTCCCGTAGGTTATATGCTTAAAAGAGTACAAACCTATGGGATTTTTGAGTGTATAATAGATATATGAAATTTAAGCAGAAAATTTAAGCAGAAAAGTAGTATAATGTTGACAATAAATGGATGATGATACAAGATAAATTATCTTGTTAATAATCAGGGGGAAGCATATTAATATGAGTATTGCAAATGATTTTAATAATAATATAGATAAGACTGATAGAGGGATAGCGCATTATCATCTTCCAGGTCTGTTTGAATTCTATGAGTTTTATAAAGTATTCCTGCCATTATTTTATGAACATAGAGAGTATTTTTATGACTGGTGTGATATAGGTTCTATATATGGTGCACCAGCGGATTGTATATGGGGCGGTGGACGTGCCGGCTTTGGAGACGGTGAGGCAGAAAAAGTATTTTCACTTATGGTACAATATGGAATATCGGCAAGACTTACATTCAGCAATTCGCTTATCAGGAAGGAACATCTGGCAGATGTGAAATGTAATAAGTTGTGTGAATTATTAAAGGCGGCTTCGAAATTGCATAGTGATTATAAGGTTACATCTGAATATGCGTCTAAAGATTATTCTATAGATAATTCGATAAGAGATACTGCATTTAAAAATGGAATTATAGTTCACTCAGATATTCTGCTTGACTATTTGAAAAATAAATATCCAGAGTTTTGTTTCGTTTCATCTACAACCAAGGTACTAACAGATTATAATGATTTGCTGAACGAGGTAAACAGAGATGATTTTAGTTATGTTGTGCCAGATTTCAGGTTGAATAAATGCTTTGATAAGCTGGGGACGATGACACAGGAACAGAAAGATAAGATTGAATTTTTATGTAACGAGTGCTGCTGGATTGGCTGTTATGACCGTAAAGCCTGTTATGAGACTGTAAGCCGTATGAATCTTGGCGAAAATTGTAACGGGCATATATGTGTGTCGCCTGAGGCAGGCGAGGGATATAGATTTTCCAAGGCAATGCACAACCCGGCATTTATAAGTGTAGATGATATCAGGAATATATATATGCCTATGGGATTTACTAATTTTAAAATAGAGGGCAGAAGCCTTGGAAGTGCACTGGTGCTGGAATTTCTTCTTTATTATATGACTAAGCCGGAATACAAGATAAATGTAAGGGAAGAGATATATCTTGATAATACGCTTGATATATTTTAATACGAATATTGCGAGTATAATTTTAATAATATTTAGGGTATTAAAAATATTGAAAATAAATAATAATATACAATATTTATCAAAAAAAGGAGAGTAATACTATGAAAAACTCAGCTGTTCAAAGTGCTGTTACACAGAATATTAATATGTTAAATAAGTTACATATGGCTATGATTGAATT
>ERZ1034984.2703-NODE-2703-length-13885-cov-10.914967_pt1 | contig 13885 bp, 7 predicted proteins | sample MGYA00520589_ERZ1034984 | MGnify/ENA primary metagenome ERZ1034984 (study PRJEB33766, sample SAMN09781790) | gut metagenome | biome: gut microbiome | host: Homo sapiens | place: Madagascar | study: EMG produced TPA metagenomics assembly of the PRJNA485056 data... | reverse complement strand
GGCTCCGCTTTTCTTGTTGTTAGGCTTGGAATTTGAGAGGTTTTTCAGTGCCCTCATAGTTGGTTCATTGCTTTTTTTCCTAATATATTGTCTTGTTTTTTTAGATTTCCTGTTTTGTCTTTTGTGTTTTATTTCTCCAAGCGGCAAACCATACTAGTGCAATAATTGCTACTGCACCTCCTATTATGTAACCTACAAAGGAGGGCAGACCGAGTGCCGTGGGTGATACGGCGATAAACGATGTACATACGGCCGTCATGAACAAAGCTGGAATCAGCGTGATAATAAAGGGCTTGTGGCTTTGTGATAGATAGGTGGTTATAGTCCATAAAGTGAAGATGGACAGTGTTTGGTTGGCCCATCCGAAGTATTGCCATATTGTGTTGAAACCATCGGGATTATCAATCTGCCAGAGTAGGGCAAGAAAAGCCACGACAAAGAGAGGTATGCAGATGTAGAGGCGATGTAGGATGGGGCGTTGGTCGAGCTTGATGGCTTGGGCAATGATGAGTCTGGCTGAGCGAAGTGCTGTGTCACCGCTTGTGATAGGAGCTGCCACAACACCGAGCATAGCTAAAATTCCGCCAAACGTTCCTAACCAATCATTGCACACGAGCTTTACGACCATTGGAGCCGAGGTGGTGTAGCCCGTGGAGGTCGCATCGGCTATTTGTTCGTAACCGGGCGAGGGAGCATCATAGAAGAACCACATAGATACTGTAGCCCATACTAGTGCAACTACACCTTCCGTAATCATGGCGCCATAGAAGATTGGACGTCCCTTACGCTCAGAGGCCATGCAGCGTGCCATGAGTGGGCTTTGTGTTGCGTGGAATCCGCTGATAGCGCCACAGGCTATTGTGATGAATAGGGCTGGAAAGATGTCGCTTGTAAACGATCCTGGGTGTGTTGCTTTCCCCATATTTTCTACCCCGTTCCATAATTCAGGTAGTGCTGGCATTTTGACGAAAAGCATCACTGTCAGCGCTACTGCCATGAAGAGCAACGAGAAAGAGAATAGAGGATATATTTTACCGATGATTTTGTCGATGGGAAGCAATGTGGCAATCACATAATAAATGAAGATTATGGCCATCCACATAATTTTAGAACCACCCATATTGCCTAATATTTCGGCAGGACTATATACAAACACGATGCCTACCATGACTAAGAGTAAGATGGTGAATACGAGGAGAATCTTGGCTGTTGTTGCACCTAAGTATTTTCTTACTAGCGAGGGCAAGTCGCGGCCTTCGTTGCGAATAGATAGCATGCCAGAGAGATAGTCGTGAACGGCTCCGGCAAACACACATCCGAAAATAATCCATAGATAGGCTACGGGACCAAACTTTGCTCCCATAATAGCACCAAAGATGGGGCCAGTGCCGGCAATATTGAGAAATTGAATCATGAAAATCTTCCAATAGGGCATCTTTACGTAGTCCAGGCCATCGGCATGTGTAATGGCTGGCGTAGGGCGATCATCGGGGCCAAAGATTTTTTCTACGAAGCGTCCATAAATAAAGTAGCCCAAGATGAGGGCAACAAGACAAATAGAGAATGTAATCATTTCTTTATGTGATGATTGGGTGACATAGCTTAATGCTGTTTATCTGCTAATGGATTGATGGGGGAATATGTGGTGCGATATAAAAAAGTATTGTTACTTACCAATCAGTCCTTTCGCTTGATAACTCGTCAATTTGCTTGCAAATGTATAATAAAAATCTGTAAATGTATTGCTTTTTGCAAAAAGAAGCGGTTTGTATGTACATTCCTGCTGAATAATGGCTAACTTTGCGTTCTTATGAAAGAATTTGATTTGCAATCGAAATATAGTCCCACGGGCGATCAGCCTGAAGCCATTCGTCAGCTCACGGCGGGGGTGCTTGAGGGTACACCCGCTCAAGTATTGCTTGGGGTAACAGGTTCGGGTAAGACGTTTACTGTGGCCAATGTGATTAAGAATGTCAACAAGCCCACGCTCGTATTAAGTCACAATAAAACGCTAGCGGCGCAGCTCTACTCAGAGTTTAAAGGATTCTTCCCGAACAATGCAGTGGAGTATTATGTGTCGTACTACGATTATTACCAACCTGAAGCCTACATAGCGTCTACAGATACATATATAGAAAAAGATCTTGCTATCAATGAAGATATAGACAAACTCCGTCTTGCAGCTACTTCGGCATTGCTTTCTGGACGTAAAGATGTGATAGTGGTTTCTTCTGTATCGTGTATCTATGGTATGGGTAATCCTGCTGCGTTTTATGAAAATGTGGTGGAGCTCAAAGTGGGACGTACGCTTTCCATGAATGCACTTCTTAATTCTCTTGTAAGTAGCCTATACACGCGTAATGATGTGGCGCCAAAGGCAGGAAATTTCCGTGTGAAAGGCGATACGATAGATGTTTATTTAGCTTATTCTGACGAAATTATTCGTATCTGTTTCTGGGGGGATGAAATTGATTCCATTGAAGAGGTAGATTCTATCAGTGGTGTTCGACTCAATACATATGATGAGTATAAAATCTATCCCGCCAACCTCTTCCTTACATCAAAAGACACGCAAGAGCAGGCTATACGCTTGATACAAAATGATCTTGTGGCGCAAGTGCAATTATTCGAGGAAATGGGCAAGACGCTTGAAGCAAAGCGATTGAAGGAGCGTGTGGAGTATGACATTGAGATGATACGCGAACTAGGACACTGTGCAGGTATAGAAAACTATTCGCGCTATTTCGATGGTCGAGCTCCTGGTACGCGCCCGTTCTGCTTGTTAGATTTCTTTCCCAAGGATTTTCTTATCGTTATAGATGAGAGCCATGTTACCATTCCGCAAATACGTGCTATGTATGGGGGCGATCGCTCTCGCAAGGAAGCGCTAGTCAACTATGGTTTTCGCTTGCCTGCCGCCATGGATAATCGTCCACTTAAGTTTGAGGAGTTTCATGAGATGGCACGTCAAGTAATCTATATCAGTGCTACCCCTGCCGACTATGAACTACAAGAAAGCGAGGGAGTGGTTGTAGATCAAGTGATTCGTCCCACAGGGCTTCTCGATCCGATTATTGAGGTGCGTGACACTGACTATCCTGTTGATGACCTCATGGAGGAAATCCGTCGATCTTGTGAAAAGGATGAGCGAGTACTTGTCACCACTCTGACGAAACGTATGGCTGAGGAACTCACGGAATACTTACTCAAGAATGGTGTCAATACTGCTTATATCCATAGCGATGTTGACACGCTAGAACGTGTACAAATCATGGAAGATTTACGCCGTGGCATTTACGATGTGCTTGTGGGAGTAAACCTCTTACGTGAGGGACTTGACCTTCCCGAGGTGGCACTTGTGGCTATCCTTGATGCCGATAAGGAAGGTTTCCTCCGGTCAGCTCGTTCTCTCACGCAGACAGCGGGACGTGCTGCACGCAATGTCAATGGTCGCGTAATAATGTATGCCAAGGAAATCACGCAGTCAATGCAGCAAACCATCGATGAAACAAATCGAAGACGTTCGAAACAAATAGCATACAACAAGGCTCACCATCTCACGCCACGCCCTATTATTAAGCCCATAGAGACCAATGACCTTGTAGCTTTGCAACGTGAGCGCCAAGCGACAAAGGAAAAAGGAACGGAGAAAATGCCCTCTACAAAAGACTATGCCTCGCTTCATGCTCAGCCCGCTTCTGTTTCTTACGCGGCAGAATCTGCCGATGCTTATGGCAAACGTTCTGTTGCTCCCTCGTCACGAACGGCAAGCGAACTTGACGAATCTATCAGTCAGAAAAAAGAGCGCCTTCAAAAAGCTATGAAGAAAGCCGCAGCTGCTTTCGATTTTATTACAGCTGCTCAAATTCGTGACGAGCTCTTGGCTCTAGATAAGGAGGAATAAGATGGCCAATGTATAGGCATAAGGTATAGGTCTAATTGGGTAAAAAACTGATATTTTTTGCGTTCCTTCTTTCGTACAATTAAAACGATTAAGCGGTTATCATCCGATTGAATAAGTCGAATGGTAACCGCTTAATTGCTTTACTTCCTCAATGATTTAGATTATTATGCCTTCATCGTTGCTTTTACTAAATAGATAATCAATCCAATGTAAGCCACGAGCGAGACAATTTGGGAAAGAGGAGAGTTTAGGTATGCCTCATTGGCAAAATTAAGTCCGCCAAACTGCATGCCAGCACTTACCACACCCATCAGCGCACCACCAGCAATGAAACCCGATGCCAAGAGCGTTCCTTTTTCGCCTCTACGTTGGTTGAGGCTTGTATCAGTAGAGCGAGAGCAGACATACCAATTGATCAATCCGCCCACAATGAGTGGCAAGTTAAGTTGTAGGGGAATGAACATACCCAGGGCAAATGCTAGCGCTGATACCCCACACATTGTTAGCACGATTGAGATTACTGCACCAATACCATAAAGGAGCCACGGAGCACCTTGTCCGCTCATTAAAGGTTCTATAACGGCAGCCATGGCACGTGCTTGTGGAGCAGCCATCACGTCGGAATTGTCGGGGGTGAAGCCATAGGCCTTGTTTAAAATCATAATCACACCGCCTACGGTAGCAGCTGAAACAAGTATGCCTAGGAATTTGAAAGTCTCTTGCTTGCGGGGTGTAGCTCCTAGCCAATAACCAATCTTGAGATCGGTAACAAAGGCACCTGCTGATGAGAGTGCTGTACAAACTACACCACCCATAATCAACGCTGCGACCATGCCGCCCGTGCCTTTAAGACCTACGAGAACCATAATAATGGACGATAATATGAGTGTCATTAGGGTCATACCACTTACAGGGTTAGAACCCACAATGGCTATGGCATTAGCTGCTACCGTGGTGAAGAGGAAAGCGATGATGGCTACAATCACGATACCTACAATGGTAAAGAGTAGATTTCCACCCATCACATCGAAATAGAAGAATAGGGCAGTAATGATGATTGTGAGCAGCGAGCCAACGGCTATAATCTTCATGGAGAGATCGCGTTGCGTACGTTCTACATGCTCGGCTCCTTTGTTTCCTTTAAAGATCTGTCCTACTAGAGAAAAAGCACTCTTTATGACGCCCCAACTTTTTATCACTCCAATAATGCCAGCCATAGCAATACCGCCGATACCGATACTCTTGGCGTAGCTAAAGATTTGTTCGGGCGAAGCTGCGGCAGCATTAATTCCTTCGGCCACGCTAAGGTCGGGAAACATAAGTGCAATACCTGGCACGATAATCCACCATACTGTCACGGAACCGAAACAAATGATTGCTGCATATTTTAAGCCTACGATGTAGCCCATACCAAGCAAGGCTGCACTCGTATTAATACTCAGCATGAGTTTGGCCTTATCGGCTAGAGTAGTGCCTAAAGCGCAGCAACGCGATGTGAAATTTTCGTTCCATGCACCAAAGGCTGATACAGCGAAGTCAAATAATCCGCCAATAATGCCAGCTACAAGAAGTGGCTTGGCTTGTGAACCGCTGCGCTCACCCGAAAGGAGTACTTGCGTGGAAGCAGTAGCTTCAGGGAAAGGATACTTTCCGTGCATGTCTTTGACAAAGTATTTGCGGAAAGGTATCAAAAAGAGTATGCCCAAAATTCCTCCCAATACGGATGAGAGGAACACTTGTAGAAAATTGACCGAAAGTTCGGGGTACTTATGCTGCAAGATATAAAGTGCAGGCAATGTAAAGATGGCTCCTGCCACAATCATACCGGAGCAAGCACCAATACTCTGAATGATGATGTTTTCGCCTAGTGGGTCTTTGCGATGAGTAGCTCCGCTTACACCTACAGCTATAATAGTGATGGGGATAGCAGCTTCAAAGACTTGACCCACTTTAAGTCCTAGATAGGCAGTGGCAGCTGAGAAAATGACGGCCATGAGTAATCCCCACGCTACCGACCATGGGGTGACTTCTCGATATTGCTTTGTGGGGCTCATCAGAGGTTCATATTGCTCACCCTCTTTCAACGGACGGAATGCATTGTCTGGAAGCTTGGCTTCGCGAGAAGGCGATATGTCTTTGCTTACTTCTTTCATTGTTTTATGTATATGTACTTATAATGGAGAGTTTTTCTTTACGAAAAAGTGGAGTTGTAATTGGTAGGTTGTTAGGTTACAATGTAAGTTTCAGTTAATTCCAAAACTTATATTGTAACCTATGTCTCTTAGGGGCAAAGCCTCAACAGCTTTGTTGCTAAGAAACTAGTGAATATATTACCATACATCTACTCGATTCTTTTTAGGAACGAAGAGAGGGTCTTTAGCTGTGATATGGAAAGCCTTATACCACGCGTCGATGTGGGGCAAAGCTCCGTTTACTCGCCAACGAGCGGGGGCATGTGGATCTGATTTCACAAGTTGGCGAAGCATTGCATCACGTGTATTATTGGCCCATATAAGACCATAGCTTAGGAAAAAGCGCTGCTCAGGAGTGAACCCATCCTTTTCATTTAGTGGATGTTGCTTCATGGCATTTTGTAGAGCTTGATAGGCAATGTTAAGGCCTCCATGATCGGCCACGTTCTCGCCCAATGTAAGGCGTCCATTAGCACAGAGGTCGGGCAACACATGGATTTTGTCGAAAAAGTCGCTCATTACCTTCGTACGTTTTTCAAATTCTGCTTTATCCTTAGCTGTCCACCAATTTCTCAAATTGCCGTCTTTGTCAAACTGTGCTCCTTGATCATCAAATCCATGCGTCATCTCATGACCTATCACCACACCGATAGCACCATAGTTGCAGGCATCGTCGGCATCGGCATTAAAGAAGGGAGGCTGTAGAATACCAGCGGGGAAACATATCTCGTTAGTCGTGGGATTGTAGTAAGCATTGATCGTTTGTGGTGTCATAAGCCATTCATTGCGATCCGTGGGCTTGTTGACGTGGCGCTCTATATAGTAGTGGCTGCGAAACTGCGAAGCGCGTACCATATTTTCATAGTAGCTAAGTTTCTCGTCGATATCTAGTCCCGAATAGTCCATCCATTCGTCGGGATAGCCTATTTTTACATAGAAACTATTCAGCTTTTCGTGTGCTTGCTGCTTTGTTTCGGTGCTCATCCACTTCTGCTGGTCTATACGTTGGCCTAGTGCAACTTGTAAATTTTTGACTAGTTCCACCATGCGTTGCTTAGAGGATTCTGGAAAATACTTCTCCACATAGAGACGCCCAACAGCCATTCCTAAAGCACCTTCTACAGAGGCTACTGCACGTTTCCAGCGCGGGCGGTCTGCTTCTGCTCCCGCCATTACGTGGTTGTAAAATTGGAAAGCTTCTTGGCGGAATCGGTCGCTTAGAGAACTGCTAGCATTGTCCACCACCTTAAAATAAAGATAAGCTTTTAGCTCATCCACAGAGCATTCCTGTAGAATCTTTTCCACTTCATGGATTGGTTCAGGCTGATTTACCGAGATGTCCTTAAATGCAGGCACTCCGCTCAATAGGAATTGGGTACTCCAATCGATTCCTGGGAAGTCGGCAAGTAGAGTCTGGTAAGTCATTTTATGATAATTGCCCTCTACATCGCGTTGGCGTGTGGCACTATATGAGGCTTTTGCTATACGCGTTTCGATGGTCATCACTGCCTCCATGCTCTTTGCAGACTCCTCAGCGGAAAGTCCTGTCATGGTGAATAGTTTCTTTATATATTGGCGGTAAGCTTCGCGTATCTTTTTTGTAGATTCATCATCTTCGAGGTAATAATCACGTTCCCCCATAGAAATGCCACCTTGATTCACCTGCATGAGGTTCCATTTAGCATCTTTGAGGTCGGCGTCACAACCAAAACTGAAAAAGCAACCGATGCCGAGTGACTGTAATCGTGCCATTTCATATTGTACGCCTGCGCGCGAGTGTATATTCTGTACTTCAGCAAGAATCTCTTTGATGGGACTGAAGTCTTCCTCGTTGCGACGTACACTGTCCATAGCTAGCCTATAGAGTGAACCAATCTTCTGTTCAAGTGAACCTTGTGGGTGCTTCGAAGCAGCTAGTTCTTCTATGAGTTCTCGGAGTTGACGTCTGTTATTTTCCGCCAAAGCATCAAATTGTGCATAGCGGGAGTATTCAGGAGTGAGAGGGTGAGCTGCTGTCCATCCGCCCGTGGCGTACTGATAGAAGTCTGTACCAGGTTTTACAGTAACATCCATATTGGCCTTGTCAATGCCCGAGGATAGATTGTCTTTTTGAGCTAGGGCAGAACCTGCCACCATAGCTGCAATGGGTAAAATGTATTTTATATTCATTTGTTAGGGTTTATATGCTTTTAGGGGTAAAATCCACGCAAAAAAGTGCATGCAAAGATAGCGCAAACTGAGTGTATCACAAAATTTAAGGCTTGTAAATGTTGAGGGGGTACTGATTCGTAGAGTGCACGACTTCTTCTTGTAGAGGTGTAGGAATCTCTAGCTAAGCATCGTAAGATGGAAAAACCTGAAACTTTCGTATTTCCGTCCGTAGATGTACGTCTTTCCGTTCACGGATCTTCTTCTTCCCGTCGTTCAATGCTCAGTGATAGCTTTACCGCTGCCGTCCGGTAGCTCTACCACAGGCCTGTGGTAGAGCGTTTAGCGCCCATTGAACGATGGGTAAGTCTTCAAAGAGAAACGAAATAACCTAGGTTTTAGCATGATAATGACGAAGTTCGGAACACTCCATTCGCAATTTACATATCACCCGTTCGTAAGGGGATAATTCTACCTATGCAGAAAGAAGAATTTACGTGCCTCGAAGAAAGACAATAGTGGCTAAGAAAGGAGGGCAATTCTCATCCAATACCGGAGGAGGGGGGAGAAAAACGAAGTAGGAGATAAACACTTGTGATTCGTGTTTACCTCCTACTTGAAAAAAACATCTTAAATGGAATCGATTCCTAGCCCATTATTCATTTCTAAAGCGGAGAATCGTCGCTCTTGGTGCTGTTTAAGTTACAGAGAATGTTCGGTTATGTTTAGGGCACTTCTCGCACATCAGAATTGGATATAAATTTCAGAATTTATAGAACCACCCTTTATTCATTGACAATCTGTTGTGCCGTGAGATGATTACTTTTAAGAAAATCATCATATTGGAAACGGTCAACAAATTCTTTGCGAGCTCCATAGCAGCGAACCTTCATTTCAGAATTACCATAGAAGCGAGCAATTTTCTCACCAAATCCACCATCTAGTTGGCCATCTTCTAGCGTAATAACCGTGTGATGGTTGGCTCGGAGATTTTCGAGTAAGTCGGTATCAAGTCCAGTGATGTAGCGTGGGTTGATAAGTGTGGCATCAATGTTCTTTTCTTTATAAGCATCCACAACCTGCCTTCCGAGCCCATAGAATCCACCTAAAGCGATTACGGCTATTTGGCTTCCCAGGTGAGTGACTTGGTAACGATTGAGACAGCTATAATCAGCTTCGGGAACAGTATCGTTGGTTGTAGAAAGAGAAACGGCGGGCACACGAATAGCAACAGGATGCTTCGTATAATGGATGGACCATCGGAGCATGGCTTCATATTCTGCAAGACAGGTGGGAGCTAGATACACGAGGTTGGGTATGTTGCTCATCAAGCAGATGTCATAAAAACCAAGATGGGTCACATCGTTGAGACCACAAAGCGTTCCACCGAAGACTACGATGGTAGCAGGATTGTCATTTATGCATAGATCTTGAGAGAGTTGGTCGTAGGTGCGCTGAAGAAACGAACTATGTACGCCGAATACGGGCTTGCCTCCTCGTTTTGCAATGGCGCTTGACATGGCTACTGCTGTTTCTTCAGCAATGCCTACATCAACAAACTGTTTGCCTGCCTTTTTACGCATCTCAGGTGTCCATCCCCAAATGCCCGGTGTGCCTGCAGTGAGCGCAACAACTCGCTCGTCTCTTTGCATCTCTTCGAGTAGGAGATTGGCAGTAAAATTGCCAAAGTCTGGCCCATACAAGTATTCTTTTTTTGTTTCTCCTGTCTCGATTACAAAAGGAAATCCCCAATGGAAACGTTCCTTTTGCTCTTCAGCAAAGTGATAGCCTTTACCCTTTAATGTGTTAATATGTACGACAATGGGGTGATGGATATCTTTTACCTGTTCAAAGGCCTTAATCAGAGAGGAGATGTTGTTTCCATCGTTCACGTAGAGATAGTCCAAACCCATGGCTCGGAATAGATTGCATGAGCAGTTACCATTCGATTCACGCAAGGCTTGCAGATTGCGATAAAGTCCGCCATGATTCTCGGCAATGGACATTTGATTATCATTCACTATGATAATGAGATTCGTGCCAATCTCTGAAGCCATATCGAGACCTTCTAGAGCTTCGCCTCCGCTTAAAGATCCATCGCCAATAACGGCGATGACATTCTCTGTTCCATGCTGGAGATCACGTCCTTTAGCTAATCCGCAGGCTAGACTTATAGAGGTAGAGGTGTGTCCTATAACAAAATGGTCGTGAACACTTTCAGATGGTTCGGTATAGCCCGAAACGTTGTCGTAATCGGCTGGCTGAATGAAAGCCTCCTTACGGCCTGTAAGCATCTTGTGAGTGTAGCTTTGGTGACTTACATCGAAAACTATTTTATCTTCGGGAGAGTGAAACACGTAATGCATCGCGATGGTAGCTTCTACCATGCCTAAATTCGGACCTATGTGGCCTCCATGGTTGGAGAGTTTCTGAAGTAGATAATGGCGCACTTCTGTTGCCAAAACATTGAGTTCGTTGATGCTTAGTCTCTTTACGTCAGAGGGGGAATAGATGTTTTCTATATACATAGGAATTTCGTTTTATTTGGTTTATGATGGCAAAATTACAAATCACCATGAATTGAGCAAATACCATTATTCCTGTTATTTTTCTCTTTTCTGCTTTTCTGCCACAATTCTCCTAATCGAGTAGGAGGTAAACACTAATCATAGGTGTTTATCTCCTACTTTCATGTTTACCGACCTCTCACACCACCGTACGTGCCGTTCGGCATACGGCGGTTCCTATTTTGGGTGACATTCGAGATATTCACCCTTTAAAATAACATATTGAAGTTTCGGATTTAACAAGGGCGGGCTGAAAGCCCAATGGAGCACCCAGCCCAGGGCAAGCGAAGCGACACCCTGGGGCTTCCGCATAGTAGAGTCTCCGCGCCCTGTTAAGGGCAAAAGCTTTAACCCTTTATGTTGTTATTCTTACTTGATAGCTGATTTAGCGGTCTTAAAGTGGAACATCGTATGTATATATTTTCAACACCTGCGCCATGTCTTAAAGCTTTTGCCCTTACAGGGCGCGACTGCTCCAACACGCGATACCCAGGGTGTCGCTACGCTTGCCCTGGGCTATGGGCAGCATTGGGCTTTCAGCCCGCCCTTGCTAAATCCGAAACTTGAGTAACATATCCTGCTCTTCGCAAGCTCTCATTGGTTATTGCCCTACTTAATATGTAACTTCCCGCTGTTCGCCAATAGCTCTTGCGAGTGTTACCCCTTTGGTAGGCTTGATACTGTGGTTCCCGCTATTAGGACTTACTAGGGACTTGCACCCGTTAGATAATGCTCATGCCGAGCGTACAAATAAAGCCACCGAGCTAAGGGAAACCTTAGCTCGGTGGCAAAATATAAATTAAACGCTACAAACGATTACACTACGTAATCAGCAGAGCGAATAAGCACAGAGGGAATTAGTCCTCGTCGACCGACGACCAATCACTGCTGTTCCAACTACCTTTTTCGTTTGAGAGAGCGTCGGTACCATTCTTTTCAGTCTCGCTAACGCTCAGGCTCATCGTGAGCAAATCCTCTTCAGCAAACAAACGCACTGCGGTAGCATTGGGGGCAATATATGTCTTTTTCATTTTGGTCAAAAAAAATCATTATTAGGTTAATACGATGGCACAGAAATTACTTTACGAACTTTTTGCCATTTTGAATGTAGATGCCACCCTTTACAGCGTTCATTACGCGACGACCGCTGAGGTCGTAGATGGGCGCGTTGTTAGCCTTGTCAGCAACAGCGTTTTCGATGCCAGTTGTTGTACCGCCAAAGTCGAAGTTCAATGCATTGGCAGCAGCGGCAGTCAATGTAAGGTATGCCTTGTTAGCGTTTACCTGGTTGTTAGTTGCGTTGAGCTTGCAGAACTTAACTGCTTCACCGTCCTTAGCCAAGATGTAAGCGTTGGCATCTTTTACAGCAGCAGCAGCGAGTGTGCCGCTAAAGCCAGTTTCTACCTTTGATTCGTATGCTGCGGGAGCGAAAGTCTTTTTGCCAGCAGCGTCTGCTTGGAGCAATACGGGGGTGTTGGCAGGGAGGACCTCATCAGCGTTCTTGTAAACTTCGAGTTTTACGCTTGATGTAGTAGTGCCATCACCCTTTTTGTAAGCTGTTACGCCTGCGGGAACCTTTGTAGCGAAGGGCAAGTTGAGGGTGGCATAAGCCTTACCATCGGTGCTTGCGGTGAAAGTTACGGGGTGACCTGCGTAGTCGGTAGATGATACTTCCTCAAACATGAAGTCGGTTGAGAATTTATTATCACCATAGTCATTTCGTCCAATATTCAAACGGTCAACCACACCATCTTTACCAACGCAAAGGTAATTAGCAGTATTTGAGATATTGAGCGTAAGAGCGCCAACGCCAATTTTAACACGTTTTTGGGTGCTTACCACGTATTTTGCAGCATCATTATGCTTATTTCTAAGACCATCCTTGTCGGCAGTGGTGTTAACAAAGTTGTAGTTGACACCATCTAACTTTTGAGCAACCCACTTACCCTCTGTTCCACCAGGATAGTTCTTTGTACCATCAGATTGCAAAGCATAAAGGTTGTACACCTTACCATCAACGGGCAAGTTGATAAGTTGACCAAAAGTTTTTACAGCATTATAAGCGTCCTTTACATCTGTTGCGTTATTGATTTTATTCTTAACTTCTTCAATCAAAGCTTGCGAGTAGTAACCTACCTGCTCTTTGATTTGGTCAGTAGAAATAGTAGAGTAGATGTTAGCGAAATTGTTTTTTGCAGTTGTAATTTCTGCTTCTGACACCTCAGCGATTGTCCAAAAAGAGCCAGGATTATTACTTGCTGCCGTGTAGCCACCGATACCGCTCAAATTCCAATCGGCATTCGTTCCACGATGATTCCAATAGCCGTCAGTGGCAGCAGAAGTATTAGAAGTGATGGTTACATAGTTAGCATCAGGAGCGTCCGCAATTTTCCACTTTGTGTCAGCAGCATCGTCGCTCGCCTTAATACCAACAGTCTTGTCGGCGTTAGCCACCTTGATAGAATAAACAACCTTTGTGTCGTCAGCGTAGGGCTTAATGGTGTAAACACCATCTTCTCCAGCAACAGGAGTAATGGTGAACAAGCAAGCCAAGTCGAGTGTACTGTTGCAAGCCATATCTTTAGTTTGGGGCATGGCAGCAGCATACTCATTGTGATTCTTGTTCTTAATAGAGTACACCTTGTCAGCTGTAAAAGTCTTTAAGCTGGCGGTTTGTGCAGACGCAAAAAGTGCGCTCACACTTAAAGCCAACGTCAATAATGTAGTTTTTTGCATAATCTTTTATTAGGTTAATTGTTTTATATAGGGTTAATTATTCTGCTTGCAAAAAGTAAAAAGTAGGCACGAAGGGCTATCAGTCCTTAAAACAATAAGTAAAGTACTAAAGCTTTCGTGGGGGAATGACTCATTAATAAATAAAATGAAGGGCCATTCTGAAAATCAACTCGCAATAAGATGTGTGTGATTACTATCAACTGAGGAGCGAAAGTTAGAGAAAACGTTGCAAAAGGATTAACAAACGCTTTACAAACTTTCGTTACTCTTCGGCAACAAAAATTATTGCTGTCCGCTAAAAGCTTTCGACCGATATAAATTAGGGCTGGATTCCTCGC
>ERZ1034984.2701-NODE-2701-length-13898-cov-5.128151_pt1 | contig 13898 bp, 13 predicted proteins | sample MGYA00520589_ERZ1034984 | MGnify/ENA primary metagenome ERZ1034984 (study PRJEB33766, sample SAMN09781790) | gut metagenome | biome: gut microbiome | host: Homo sapiens | place: Madagascar | study: EMG produced TPA metagenomics assembly of the PRJNA485056 data... | reverse complement strand
TATCCATCAACCAGATATTGTTGGCCAGGTACTCTTTCTTCAAAATTTTAAACATGCCTATCCTCCATAATATAGTATCTTTATTCAAATGCTTCCAGTCCATTGCAGGTAGACAGAAAACTATTAGAATACCTATGATCTGCGCTGACATTGTCTCCAAACCAGGCAGGCGGTACAAACCGGGCAGCGTCCTGTTCATCGCAGAACTCTACCTCCACAAACACCAGTCCCTCCAGATGACCGTGGAACACATCCAGTTCCGCCATATGGCCGTCCTCAAGGCTGATCAGATAACGGCTCTTAGTGATCAGGTGGCCGTCCACCTTCTCTCTCAGGTGCAGATATCCGCTGCGGCCAAGCGCAGCCTCGATCTCCTGATTGACCCGGACATCCCCTCCGGACTCCTCACCGTCTCCCATGCGGGATTTGTAGGTGAGAATATACCGGTCATCACTCTGACGAATCCGCACCACGGGATCCACACAGAGATATCCCTGTTCGATCCTGTGACATGGATAGGATTCCAGATCCTCCGGCATGATATTTACCAGAAATTTCTTTTCGATCTCCATGGGTTACTCTCCATGCTCCATCTTCGCATTTTTATTTTTGCGGAGACGGATTCCAAGACCGATCGCTGCCAATGCTACAACAGCACTTACTGCATACTTCACTACATAGTAAGCAAGGGCCTGTCCAAATGTCAGGTCTGCGATGGTTTTTGCAAGATAAACAGAAAACATAATTGCCTCCATTCTATAACATCTATAATACTATCGACAATACTATCGACGGTTGACCAGTTCCTTCATAATGTCGGACCAGTCTAAGTCGCATTGTACCATAAGAACCATGAGATGGTACAGATAATCTGCGATCTCATATTTTAATTCCTCAGCATCCGGATTCTTTGCAGCGATCACAATCTCAGTGTTCTCCTCGCCGACTTTCTTCAGGATCTTGTCAATGCCGTGGTCGAAGAGATAGTTGGTATAGGAACCTTCCTTTGGATGCTCCTTTCTGTCCTGGATCGTACGCAGATCCTCACTGAGCACCGTCATTGGATTGGTATCGACATACTCTCTGGATGCAAGACTGCGGTAAAAACAGGATCTGTGTCCGGTATGACACGCTGCACCTATCTGCCGTACCTTAGCAAGGATCGTATCCTGATCACAGTCGATCATCAGTTTTTTGACATACTGATAATGTCCGGAAGTCTCTCCCTTACACCACAATTCCTGACGGCTGCGGCTATAGTAGGTCATCTTTCCGGTATCGAGGGTCGCCTGAAAGGCCTCCTCATTCATATAGGCTACCATCAGTACTTCACTGGTACGGTAATCCTGTACAACCACCGGCACCAGTCCATTGTCCAATGTCTTGAAATCCGCCCAGGTCATATTGCTCTCAAAGAGTTCCACGTCAATGTCCTGTCCTGCCAATCCCTTTTTGGCCTTGTAGAGATCCTTCTCCTCATAGTAGTTTGTCAGGATTGCCTCCACATGATCCAGTTCGAGGATCGATGCCACATCGTGTCGGGCCAGACTGTCACGGATCATCACCGGAACACGGCATCCGCGGATTGCCTCTTTTAACTTGTCACTGATCTCCACATGCTTGAGGATGATCGTGCCAAATCCCATATCCAGAAAACCGTTTAACTGCTCTGCCGTCTGGAAATCGTGCATCATGTCGATCTCGATCGCCAGCTTTTCCGGATCAAAACGAGATGTGATCTCGCGAAGTTCCTTTTCCTCCGGAAGCATGGCCTTACGGATGACCACCTGGGTCGCTCCGGTGTAGAGTGCTTTCTTGGCATCCTCAAAACGATTGACATAGACACCGACGATAAACGGCATATCTACCGTCTTGTCTACCTGACGGGCCGTAGCAAGAAACTCCTCATGTGCCGCCTCGTCCCCTGTATAATTGTAAAGAAACAGACCGTCTGCCCCCTGGCAGCTGTAACGGTCCGCCAGCGCAACCACATTGGCGCTGACATCATTTTCTGCATCAATAAATGGAATTATCTTCTTCATGGTAACCTCCATTCTGTGTTCATTTATCTACAGACTCCCCTTGGTGGAAAGGACATCTTCAATCCTCGGATCGCTCATCACTGCCATATCCAGAGCCTTTGCAAAGGACTTAAACGCCGCCTCGATCAGATGATGGTTATTCACACCATCCAGCTTACGGATATGAAGATTCATCGCCGCGCTGTAGCTGACAGCATAGAAAAACTCATGAACCATCTCGGTATCAAATCCTCCCACGCGCTCCACAGTCAGTGGCAGATCCATCTGAAGATACGGTCTGCCCGACAGATCCAGCGCACATAATACCAGGGACTCGTCCATCGGAAGCATACACTCCCCAAAACGCCGTATCCCCTTTTTGTCGCCAAGAGCCCGGCTGATTGCCGTTCCCAACACAATGCCGGTATCTTCGATCGTGTGATGGCAGTCCACCTCGAGATCTCCCTGCACGTTTACCGTCAGATCAAACAGACCATGGCGTGCAAAACTATTCAGCATATGATCAAAAAAACCTATGCCTGTATGGATGTCCGCCTGTCCGCTTCCATCCAGATCCAAAGAAATCGTGATATCTGTCTCCCCCGTCGTGCGGGTAATTGTCGCGCTTCGACTCATGCCTCATCCTCCTTCGCCATGTGACGATATCCTACATGGTATTTCTTAATTATACACCATTCCTGTCTACTTTTCAAAACGTACCGCAATGGAATTTGCATGAGCCGTCAGTTTCTCAGCTTTTGCAAATGCCTCAATGTCCAGATGAATGGCCTCCAGTGCCTCTCTCGAATAGGAAATAATACTGGATTTCTTGATAAAGTCATCCACAGACAGCGGTGAGAAGAACTTCGCCGTTCCGTTGGTCGGAAGGACATGGTTTGGTCCCGCAAAATAATCGCCTAACGGCTCGCTGCTGTTCTCTCCCAGGAAGATGGCGCCCGCATTGCGGATGCGTGTCATCGTGTCAAACGGATTGGCAGTCATGATCTCCAGATGTTCAGATGCAATCTCATTGGCCGTGTCAATGGCATCCTGCATGCTGTCTGCCACCAGGATATATCCGTAGGAATCCAATGACTTCTGGATGATCTCCTTTCTGGAAAGATCCTTTACGAAGCCATCCACCTCCTCGGACACCTTCTTCGCCAGATCCATGCTGGTCGTAACCAGAATCGCGCTGGCCAGCTCATCATGCTCTGCCTGGGACAGAAGATCGGCTGCCACATATCTTGGATTGGCAGTCTCATCCGCCAGGACCAGGATCTCGCTTGGTCCGGCAATGGAATCAATGCTGACATGTCCAAATACGGATTTTTTGGCCAGAGCCACAAAGATATTTCCCGGTCCTACGATCTTGTCTACCTTTTTGATACTCTCGGTCCCAAAGGCCAGTGCTGCGATCGCCTGTGCACCGCCGACTTTGTAGATCTCATCCACTCCGGCTTCATGTGCAGCGACCAGAGTGACCGGATATACCTTGCCATCCTTTGACGGCGGTGTGGTCATCACAATCTTGTCGACTCCGGCCACCTTGGCAGGAACAATATTCATCAGTACGGAGGAAGGATACACTGCCTTTCCTCCCGGTACATACACGCCCACGCGTTCCAGCGCTGTGATCTTCTGGCCAAGAAGCGTTCCGTCCGGTTTGCTGTCAAACCAGCTGTAGCGAACCTGCTTCTCATGGTATGTACGGATATTGACCAACGCCTTGCGGATAACATCAATCAGTTCCTGATCCACCAGACTGTACGCCTCCTCGATCTCCTCCGGAGTCACACGGATCGTCTCCGGTGTGATCGTCACACCGTCAAACTTCTCTGTGTAGGCAAACAATGCCTTGTCCTTGTCCTTTTTGACCGCATCCAGGATCTCATCTACCGCATCCTGGAACTTGCCATACTGGTTTGGACTGCGCTTTAACATGTTCTCTAAAATATTCTGCTTGGATTCTTCTGTCAATTCTACGATTCTCATTAGATTACCCCCTTCAGGTCACGGATTAACTTTGTAATACGCTCGTGTTCCATCTTCATGCTCACTTCATTAACTACCACTCTGGCAGACAACGGACAGATCTCTTCGAGAACCTCCAGCCCGTTCTCCCTCAGTGTTGAACCTGTCTCCACAATATCTACGATCACCTCGGACAATCCGACAATCGGTGCCAGTTCCACGGAACCGTTCAGTTTGATGATCTCCACCGTCTGATGCTTGCTGTTGTAAAAATAGTCTTTGGCAATTCTTGGGTACTTGCTGGCCACACGGATCAGAGATCCGTCATGGAGCTTTTCCTTCGCCTCGGCAGGCCCGGCCACACACATGCGGCACGTTCCGACTCCCAGATCCAGGACTTCATACAGTTTGCGTCCTGCCTCCAGGATCGTATCTTTTCCTACGACACCGATGTCTGCCGCGCCCATTTCCACATAGGTCGGCACATCGGTTGCCTTGGATAAAAAGAACTTAAATCCCAGTTCTTCATTGACGAAGATCAGCTTTCTGGTCTTCTCATCCTTCATCTCTTCACAGGTAATTCCAATCTGCTCCAGCAGATTTAAGGTATGCTTGGCCAGACGTCCCTTGGCCAGTGCAAATGTAATATATCTCATCGCCATCTCCATTCCGGAGCGTTTCCGCTCTCCGTTTAATTTATAAGAAAATGCTCGTAATACAGCGAAATGATGTGTTTACGCCAATGTCTCCACGCCATCTCTGGTCACATACAGCAGACGATCCATTCCCATATGATCCCGGTACTCCTGATACTGCTTCAGATCCCGGTGGGATGACTTGCGGATCAACTGTACACGCTCACCGGCACTGCGCAGCCTGGCGGCCTCTTCCAATGCCTTCTTGCGGTCTACAACACTGTAGAGTACGATGGTGCCTCCCACGTGTTCCACAGGAAGCAGATGCTGTCTGTCCAACGCCAGCATCAGCTGGTCGATGACCAGCGCAATACCGATGGCCGGTGCCTCTTTGCCGAACTGGGAAAGCAGACCATCATATCGTCCGCCGCTGGCAAGGGCCTCTCCATTGCCATACGTGTAAGCACGGAAGATCACTCCGGTATAATAACTATAGTGACTTAACATGCTCAGATCCACGGAAACATACTGGCTGTATCCGTACTGGTCAATGATCTCGGAAAGTTTGATCAGGCGGTCCAGTGCTTTCAGTACGCGGTCACTTCCCGTTCTGGTCTGTACGAATTCTACAGCCTCATCGAGATCTCCCAGCAGTTCCGGCAGTTTCAGGAAAATTTCACGAAGGTCCTCTGTGACCGTAAGCTGATCCAGATAATCCTCCACGCCAAAGAAGTTTTTGCTCTCAATGAGTTCCTTCACACGCTGTGCTTCCTCCGGTGACAGTCCGGCCTCCTCCATCAACGCCGGCAGAAGATCGGCATGACCCACCTCGATCTGAAATTCCTTCAGACCGCTGGTCAGCAGACACTCCACGGTCATGGCAACCATCTCTGCATCGGCATCCGAGGTATTGTCATTGATCAGCTCGGCTCCAAGCTGGGTCACCTCCTGGAGTTTGCCCTTGTAAGGGGAGGTATTGACAAAGGTCTCTCCCATATAACACAGTCTGAGCTGGATCTCTTCCTCCCGGTAATATTTGGCTACGCACCGCGCGATCGACGGGGTGATATCGGGTCTGAGCACCAGCGTGTTATTGCCCCGGTCAAAGAACTTGAACATGGCATTGGACTGTACCGTGCCTCTCTCCTTGCTGAAAATATCAAAATATTCAAACGTCGGCGTCTGAATATCGCGGAATCCATGAGACGAAAATACTTTCTGGATCTGTCCCTGCAGTTTTTTCTTGCTGGCACACTCCGCTCCGTAAATGTCCCGCACACCTCCCGGTGTGTGAAGCAGTTCCTGCCCCACAAAATAATTTTGTTCCTGACTCATCTTCCTGTGCCTCCAATCTAACTGTATATGCTGGTGGGATTTTCCACCTTCGGTTCATATCCCGCATTGCGAAGTGCCATGAGGATCTCATCGCGGTGTTCAAACCCAAACGCTTCCATGGTAATCTTCAATTCCACCGCTGCATTGCGGTTGATGCTGACAAACTGGTTATGATCCAGCCGGATCACATTGCCCTTTGCCTCGGCAATAACCTGTGCCACACGGACCAGTTCTCCCGGACGATCCGGAAGCTGCACAGAAAGAGTAAATACACGACCTCTCTCGATCAGTCCGTGCTGTACCACAGATGACATCGTAATAATATCCATGTTACCACCGCTCAGGATGGATACAACTCTCTTGCCCTGGCATTTCAGATGCTTTAATGCAGCCACCGTCAGCAGCCCGGAGTTTTCCACAACCATCTTGTGGTTCTCCACAATATCGAGGAAGTTTACGATCAGCTCCTCATCTTCAATCGTGATGATGCTGTCCAGATTTTTCTGGATATACGGAAATACCTGGTCTCCCGGTGTCTTCACCGCAGTACCGTCTGCAATCGTCACGGCACTTGGCAGGGAAACCACCTTGCCGGCCTCCAGAGATGCCTTCATGCAGGCCGCATTGGCCGGCTCCACACCAATTACCTGAATATGCGGATTTAACAGTTTTGCAAGTGTGGACACGCCTGCCGCCAGTCCACCTCCTCCGATCGGCACCAAAATGATGTCCACCGTAGGAAGTTCCTTGATGATCTCCATGGCGATGGTTCCCTGTCCGGTTGCCACAGCCAGGTCATTGAACGGATGTACAAAAGTATACCCATGTTCCTTTGCCAGTTCCAGAGCCTTCTGGTATGCCTCATCGTAGACATTGCCACTGAGTACAACCTCAGCCCCATAACTCTTGGTCCGGTTCACCTTGATCAGCGGTGTCGTCACAGGCATCACAATCACGGCTGGCACCCCAAACAGTTTGGCTGCATTGGCCACGCCCTGCGCGTGGTTTCCTGCAGATGCCGTGATCAATCCCTTGGCACGCTCCTCCGGCGTCAGGGTACTGGTCTTGTAGTAAGCACCTCTTACTTTGTAGGCTCCGGTATTCTGCAGATTCTCTGGTTTCAGGTATACCTTATTGCCTGTCATCTGCGAAAAATACTCGCTGTAGATCAGATTCGTCGGCAGTGTCACTTCCTTGACCTTTTCTGCCGCTTCCTCAAATTTATCGATGGTCATCATATATCATTTCCTCTTTTCTGCTATGTTTTATTCCCCGTCTACAACGTTTTCCGTCTGGAACAGGGCATCTACAAATGCGTCGGCATCAAACTTCTGCAGATCATCTATTTTCTCTCCGATGCCGATATATTTGACCGGGATGTTCATCTCAGACTCAATTGCAATCGCAATACCTCCCTTGGCCGTGCCATCCAGTTTCGTCAGAACGATTCCGTCAATATCTGCCACCTGCGCAAACTGCTTGGCCTGGATCAGCGCGTTCTGTCCGGTGGTACCATCCAGCACGATCAGCGTCTCCCTGTATGCATCAGGATATTCCTTTTCAATGATCCGGTTGATCTTTCGCAGTTCCTCCATCAGGTTCTTTTTATTGTGAAGTCTTCCCGCAGTGTCACAGATCAATACATCTGCCTGACGTGACTTTGCCGCATTGACGGCATCGTACACCACTGCCGCCGGATCGCCGCCTTCCTGTCCGGCGATGATCTCTACCTCCGCGCGGTTTGCCCACTCCGTCAACTGCTCAATCGCTGCTGCACGGAAGGTATCTGCCGCGGCCAGGATCACCTTTTTACCCTGTGCCTTCATCTGCCCGGCCAGTTTGCCGACCGATGTGGTCTTCCCCACTCCATTGACTCCGATCATCAGCACCACCGAACGGCGGTGTTCAAACTCGTAGGCAGTCTCATCCACATGCATCTGCTCCTTGATCGAATCCATCAGCAATTTTCTGCAGACAGATGCATCCTTGATATGCTGCTCCTTGACTTTCTCCCGCAGATCCTCGATGATCTTCTCCGTGGTGGCTACGCCGATATCCGCCATGATCATGATCTCCTCGAGTTCCTCGTAGAAATCCTCATCAATCTCGGAAAATCCACTGAACAGATTGTCCAGCCCGGATACCAAGTTATCTCTGGTCTTGGTCAGTCCATCTTTCAGTCTTCCGAAAAATCCTCTTTTTTCTCCCATAATTCACCTCTCGATTTCTTAATCTGTGATATCCTTATCGTCCAGCAGATTGACGGATACCAGAGTGGAAACGCCTTTTTCCTGCATGGTAATACCATAGAGGATGTCAGCCGCATTCATGGTACCGCGCCGGTGCGTGATCACAATAAACTGTGTATCTTTGGTCAGCTTATGCAGATACTCTGCGTAACGACCGACATTGGAATCATCTAATGCCGCCTCGATCTCATCCAGCAGACAGAACGGCGACGGCTTCAGGCTCTGGATCGCAAACAGCAGTGCGATCGCCGTCAATGCCTTTTCTCCACCGGAAAGCTGCATCATATTCTGCAATTTCTTTCCCGGTGGCTGTGCCACAATGCGGATGCCGGCTGTGAGGACATCCTCATCCTCCACCATTTCCAGCGTTCCGCGTCCTCCTCCAAACAATTCCCTGAACACCTTGTCAAAGCGGATCCGTATCTGTGCAAACTGTTCCTCAAACTGACGGCGCATCTCCTGATCGAGTTCTTCAATAACTCCCTGCAGCACCTCCGCCGCCTTGATCAGATCATCATGCTGCCCTTTCAGCAGGGTATAACGCTCCTCCACTTCCCGGAACTGCTCGATCGCATTGACATTGACATCTCCCAGTGCGCGGATCTGGCTTTTCAGGCCGCTTATCTGCTGTTTCATCTCCGAAACGGTCAGTTCTAGCTGTGTCTTTAACTTCTCTGCTCCATGGTAGGTCAGTTCATACTGTTCCCACATATAGTTCACAGACGTGTCCAGTTTTTCGGACAACTTCTCCTGCTGCGCGTTCAATCGGTAGCACTCTTTGTCCAGTGCCGTCATCTGTGCAGACAGTTTCTCACGCTTGTCAAAGAATCCTTTGTGCTGCCGGTTCAATGCCTCGCGGTCTGCCATATCCTGTTCGATCTGGTGTTTCCAGTCCAACGCACTCTGTTTGAGCCGCTCGATCTTTTCTTCCGTCTCAGCAATCTCACGGTGCTTCTGCAGAATCTTCTGTCCGGCCTGTTCCTGTCCCTGCAGCAGTTCCTGTTTCTCATGGGTATACCGCTCCAGTTCTTCCTCGACACGCTGCAGATTCTCCCGCAGGAATCCGTGGCTCTGGGTCTGCGCATTTAATTTCATCTGCAGGTCATTGGCCTTCTGGGTCAGCGATCTCTGACTGACTCGTTTCTCCTCCAGTTCCTGATTCAACTGATCCATCTGCTCACGGTGCCCCTGGCTTTCATTTTCCTGCGCCGAGATCGTCTCCTGCAGACTGGCCAGCATTTTAGACAGGTCATCTTTCTGGGAATCGATCCCTACACTGTCAATACGGATCTGGTCGAGCTGTTCCTGATTCTTTTTCTGCTCATCCTGTGCTCTCACCAGACGAAGCTTGGCCGTGTTCTGTTTGAGTTCAATCTCCTGACGCAGCTTCTGGTTACCCTCATAATTACTGCGTACCTGCGCCAGCTCTTTTTCATCCGCAGCCAGCTTGTCATCCACCTGCTGCAGTCTCTGCCGGAGCGTACGTACCGTCTCCTCCAGAGTATCCATCTCCCTGCGGCGTCCCAGAAGATTGTTGTTGTTCCGGTAGGCACCACCCGTCATGGAACCTCCCGGATTGATCAGTTCTCCCTCCTGCGTGACAATTCGCAGGGTGTTGTGGAATTTTCTGGCCAGTGCCAGCGCATGATCGATATGATCTACCACCACAAACCGTCCGAGCAGGTACTCGACCAGACTGTCATACTTTGGCTCTGCCTCCACCAGGGTGGATCCAAGTCCGATCACCCCCGGCTCCGAGAGCACATTCTGTGCTCTGCCCGCCGGCTTGGAGTGGATATTGGTCAACGGAAGAAATGTCGCGCGTCCGTAGCGGTTTTTCTTCAGATGCTGGATCATTGCCTTGGCCGTCTGTTCATTGTCCGTGACAATATTCTGGATGCTTCCTCCCAACGCGGTCTCAATGGCAATCTCATAATCCTTCTTTACCCGGATGATGTCGGCCACGACCCCGATCACACCCGGATAGCGGCTCTTTTGTTCCATCACACGGCGGATGCTCTGTCCGAATCCCTCATAGCGTTCCGTCATATTTTTCAGGGAATTGAGTCTGGAATTCTCCATATGGAACTGCTGTTGTACCTGTCCATGCTCTTTTTCCAGATTCTGTGTCTCCTGGCGCAGGTGTGCAATGGTCGTGGACAATTCCTTCTGAAGAGCTTCCATGCCTTGCAGATTGCCCCCCAGTTCTGTGAGAATACTCTCCTGTTTGTCGATTTCTTCCTGGATGACTGCCGCCTCGGACTTATTGGTCAACACGCGCTTTGTCAGTTCCGCATGTTTCAGGTTCGTCTGTTCTAACAGCGTCTGATACTTCTGCTGTTCCGTCCGGACACTGGACGCCTCCTCCATAGAGTCCAACATCGCGTCATTGCATCCGGAGATCTTCAGTTCCAATGCAGTGATCTCGGATGTTACCCGCTCCACAGCCTTTCCTGCATCTTCAATTTCCTGACGAAGTCCGGTCAACTGGCCGTCATACTGTTTCTGTTTGTCACGGTATTCCTGCCTCTGCTGTCTGCATCGGGCGATAGCATCCTCCGCCTGTGCGATCCGCGCATCATATTGCTGTTCTTCCTGCCTGGCGGTATGGATCTGTTCCTGAAGAAGTCTTACATCGCCCTCCTGCTGATTGACAGACATGTTGGCCGCCGTAAGTTTTCCTCGCTTTTCCTCCAGGGCATAATCATATTCTTCCAACTGCGCCTCAATGCGCTCATACTCTTCCTTAGTCTTTTCAAAATCTGCGGTTGCCTCCTCCAGATCGTGGGCAGCCACAGCCTTCTTTTCTTCCATCTGCTCCATCTGTGTATGGAGACTGTCATATTCCTCAAGGAACAGGTTGACATCCAGCACTCTCAATTCATCCCGGAGTTTCAGGTATTCCTTTGCCTTCTCTGACTGTCTCTGCAGTGGTCCGACCTGTTTTTCCAGTTCAGACAGGATGTCCTCAATACGAACCATATTCTGCTGCTCCTCGGCCAGATTCTTCTCGGCTGTCGCCTTGCGCTTCTTAAACTTCACTATACCGGCCGCCTCGTCAAAGAGCTCACGCCGTTCATCCGGCTTGCCGCTGAGGATCTTATCAATCTGTCCCTGTCCGATGATCGAATAGCCCTCTTTTCCAATACCGGTGTCAAACAGCATTTCCTGAATATCGCGCAGACGGCACGCAGTTCCATTGAGCAGATACTCACTCTCTCCCGAGCGGTATACTCTTCTGGCAATGGTCACTTCCTCATAGGGAACATTTAATTTGTGATCCTCATTGTTGATCGTAATCGCCACATAGGCATATCCCATAGGCTTTCTCATCTGCGTGCCCGCAAAGATGACATCCTGCATGTTTGCGCCTCGAAGCTGCTTGGCACTCTGCTCGCCCAACACCCATCGCACCGCATCGGCAACATTACTTTTTCCGGAACCGTTTGGTCCTACGATCGCGGTAATTCCATTATGAAATTCGAAGATAAGTTTATTGGCAAATGACTTAAAGCCATGCACCTCCAAGCTCTTTAAATACATGTTTCACCTCATTGTCTGCGCTACTGCTGCTTTTTCTTCTGTTCCTGCGCTTTGACACCCATCCGCAGGATTGCCTGATAGGCTGCCGCCTGTTCGGCCTTTTTCTTGGTCTGTCCGGTGGCCACGGCCATCTGCTCACCGTCCACGATTACTGCCATCGTATATTTCTTGCAGTGATCCGGCCCGGATTCCTCCAGGAGCTGATATTCCAGCACAGATCCCTCATGGCTCTGCACGATCTCCTGCAGGATCGTCTTGCTGTCATAAAACAGCGCCTTGTTCTCAATATCCTGTAAGATATGATGCTCAATATAGGACTTGGCCGCATCAAATCCTCCGTCCAGGTATACAGCACCGATCGTCGCCTCCAGCGCATCCGATAAAATAGAGTCTCTCTCTCTTCCTCCGGTCTGATCTTCGCCCTTGCCCAGCAAAAGATACTCTCCCAGATGGATCTCGCGGGCGCACAGCGCCAGCGTTGGCTCACAGACATAACTTGCCCTCTTTCTGGTCATCTCTCCCTCCGGCATCCGCGGATGGTCGTGAAAGATCCAGGTACTGGATACCAGTTCCAGCACAGCATCCCCAAGAAACTCCAGCCGCTCATTGCACCGGTGCTTTTCCCATCGTTTTTCATTGGAATAGGAACTGTGTGTCAGGGCAGTGCTTATGAGATTCTTGTCTTGGAATACATATCCCACCTCCTGCTCGAACGCTGCGATCATTTCCTTTTTCATGCGCACTTCAACCTCCTTTTACCGTCTGCCACACGTCTTCGACCGTCTCCCAGTCTGCCATATCCTCCCGGCGGATCACGATCTCAAAATACCGTTCCAGTTCTAAAACCAGTTCAAATACACTGCAGTCATCCATCCCCAGATCCGCAAACAGATTCCGCTCCGGTGCGATCATCCCCGGTTCGATCCCGGTCATCTTCGAGATCATCTCCTGTACTTTCTGAAACTCCATAGGACCTCTCCTGTCATCTACTCACTCTTGGTCTCTGTCTTTACCACCAGATTCTCTTTGATCTGGTCATTGATATGCTGCTCCCCGAAGGTCACACACTGCTTGATTGCCGTAGAGATCTCCCTGGCAGAGGAACTTCCATGTGCCTTTACCACCAGCCCTTTGAGTCCGAGCATCGGCGCACCGCCATACTCGGAGGCATCAAAGCTCTTGAGCGTCTTCTTGAGTGCCGGCTTGATCAGGATACCGCCGATCTTACTGCGAAGGCTCGTCATAAGTCCCTGTTTTACTTTGCCGATCAAAGCAGATCCCAGCCCCTCATACAGTTTTAAGATCACATTGCCGGTAAACGCCTCACAGACAATGACATCAGCAGCCCCCTTTGGAATATCTCTTCCCTCTATGGAACCGATGAAATTGATATCTTTACATTCCTTTAGAAGTGGATATGTCTCCTTGACCAGAGCATTTCCCTTCTCCTCCTCGGCACCGATATTGACGATCGCCACCCTCGGGTTTTCCAGTCCCATGACGTTCTTCATATAGATGGAACCCATCTGTGCGAACTGTACCAGCATGTTTGGTCTGGCATCCACATTGGCTCCGCAGTCAATCAGCAGGGACACGCCGTCCACCGTCGGTATCAGCGGGGCAAGCGGGGATCTCTCCACTCCTTTGATCCTTCCCACGACCATCTGGCCTCCTACCAGCACAGCTCCGGTACTGCCTGCAGACACAAACGCATCGGCCTTTCCCTCTTTTAACAGCTTCATACCGACCACAATGGAGGAATCCTTCTTTTTGCGGATTGCCTGAACCGGCGGCTCATCAAAGCCAATGACATCCTGTGCCGGTACAATCTCGATCCGGCTCTCATCAACCGTATATTTTGCAAGTTCCCCGCGGATCTCGTTCTCACGGCCCACCAGGAACAATTTTACATTCTGTGTATCTTCAAGTACCTTGACTGCACCTTCGATCGGTACGGCCGGTGCATAATCTCCACCCATGGCATCCAATACAATCTTTATCATCTCACTCATATCTGCATACCCTCCATGTTCTTCACTCTTTGACTGGGCGCACTTATCCATCAAAGCACACGCATACAGATTATATTGTATACAAAAACAGTATATATTGCAAGTTTGAGAAATTACACACAAAAAAAT
>ERZ1034984.2699-NODE-2699-length-13909-cov-12.854916_pt1 | contig 13909 bp, 8 predicted proteins | sample MGYA00520589_ERZ1034984 | MGnify/ENA primary metagenome ERZ1034984 (study PRJEB33766, sample SAMN09781790) | gut metagenome | biome: gut microbiome | host: Homo sapiens | place: Madagascar | study: EMG produced TPA metagenomics assembly of the PRJNA485056 data... | reverse complement strand
GTAAGATAGGTATTATGTTCTGGGGTTGGATTCTTGCCGATGTAGAGATTACCAAACAATTCTTCAAACTTGTCCTTCTTGTTGATGTCGTAGTAATTCTCAAGCATCGAGAGGGTGAGAGTCTTGCCAAAACGTCGAGGACGGATGAAGAGGAAGTACCTATTGGACTCCTCTATTTTTTCAATAAAAGGAGTCTTGTCAACATAGTAATAATCTTCCTTGATGATATCCTCAAAGTTTTGCATGCCGTAAGGTATGCGTTTGCGATAGATTCGCTTGGGTCTTTCTGTTATTGTCATATTCTTGCAGTCTTGATTTGTTGTGGCTTTTTGTCCTGTCTTGGATGCCAAGCTTTTATTTGTCGGCAAAGTTACAAAAAATCGTTGAAAAGCAAATATTTAAAGTGAAGAATCTATAAAAGAAGTAGTATTCTGTAGTGTTCTTTCCTCATGGGTGGCTTTCAAGCGGTGGCAGTTCTCAAATTCTGATGTTCTTTTACCAAATGTTGCAGTGATTACTCCTTGTTTTCGCTTACTTTTGCAAGCAATAACTAAAACAAATTCTGGTTAATATAATTATGAGGAGAAAACTACTGTATGTGGCATTGCTGATGCTAGGAATGTCAGGTGTGTCGGCACATCATATCGCAGCTCAAAATGCCTCATCTTCTTATATGGAGCATTTGGATCGAGGTGTTGTGGCTTTGCCTGCGCAAGGTCAAGGCATCTTCGTGAGTTGGCGTATGCTGGGCACCGATAGCAAGGACGTTTGCTTTGATGTGGAACGAGACGGCAAGGTCATCGCTTCCCATATCAAGGCTACCAACTATACCGATAAGGATGGCTCTTCTTCCCATACTTACCGCATCATAGCCTATCAGCAGATGCCCAAGGCGGATGGAGTCGCCCATCGTGAGGTGTCGCAGAAAGTGAAACCTTGGACAGACCTCTACAAGTCGCTGCCTATTGACCGCCCAAAGGGAGGAACGACTCCCGACGGACGCTCCTATACCTATACCCCGAATGATTGTAGCGTGGGAGATGTGGATGGAGATGGTGAGTATGAAATCATCCTGAAATGGGATCCTTCCAATTCGCACGACAACTCGCACAACGGTTATTCGGGTGATGTCATCTTTGATTGCTACAAACTGAACGGCAAGAAACTCTGGCGCATCAACTTGGGCAAGAACATCCGTGCCGGTGCTCACTATACCCAGTTCCTCGTCTATGACTTCGATGGCGATGGCAAGGCAGAGATGATCTGCAAGACATCGGCGGGTAGCGTGGATGGCAAGGGTAAGTTTGTGAGCCAAGCTGCCACCGATGCTGATATCCTGTTGATAGACAACAAGGCGGATTACCGCAACGAGGCTGGTCGAATCTTGACAGGACCAGAACTCTTGACTGTCTTCGAGGGAATGACAGGCAAGGCTATCCATACCGTTTGGTACAATCCCAACCGTGCTTTCGGAGTGGGCAGGCAAGTGGCTGAAGGCGAATCCTTGAAAGATGGATTCCCGGCTTATTCCTCTGTTTGGGGTGACAAGGGCAACTATGGCAACCGTGGTGAGCGATACCTGGCAGGCGTGGCTTTCCTCGATGGCAAAGATCATTTGCCGAGTGCCGTAATGTGCCGTGGCTACTATACTCGCTCATATCTCTGGGCAGTCGATTTCGATGGAAAACAGTTGAAGACCAAGTGGCTTCATGCCTCTACGACTTCTGGCACGGCTTATGCCCAGGGAGCGCATAGCTTGGCAGTTGGCGATGTGGATGGTGATGGATGTGACGAAATCACCTACGGCTCGGCTGCCATCAACAATGATGGAACCTTGCTCTATTCCACTGGCTTGGGACATGGCGACGCGCAACATCTAGGCGACCTCGATCCCGACCGACCGGGCTTGGAATACTTCATGGTACATGAGGAATATCCATACGGATCAGACTTGCGTGATGCCAAGACGGGCGAAATCCTCTATCGTACGCTCGATAGGGATGATACGGGCAGAGGACTTGCCGCCGACATCGATGCCAACCATCGTGGTTATGAGATGTGGAGTTCAGACAAACCGGAAGTGAGAGACTGCAAAGGCAACGTCATCATAGAAGCCAAGGACGCTTGGAAGAAGCGACCTGCCAACGGAGAAAAGCGAAAGAGAAAACCGCAAATGCCTCAACAGGGCGATTGGAATAGCAATGAGAAGACGACCTTCCGTGCTGTTTCTCCGATGCCAGCGATGAACTTCCGTATCTATTGGGATGGTGACTTGCAAGACGAACTCTTGGCAAACGGTCGTGCCCCTCATTTCCCTCCCTACATCCAGAAATGGAATGGAAAGGAGGCGGTGGCGCTGCCTTTGAGCAATGGCAAGCAACTTTTTGAGATGGGACACTCCGTGAGTTGCAACTGGACGAAGGCAACGCCTAATCTGCAAGCCGACCTCTTCGGCGATTGGCGTGAGGAGGTCATCTACTGGGATGAGAGCGATGCCTCCCATCTGAACATCTTCACCACCAATATCCCGACAGATTATCGTGTACCTACCTTGATGCACGACCATATCTATCGCATGGGGGTGGCTTGGCAGAATGTGGGCTACAATCAGCCTCCGCATCTCGGATATTATCTCCCAGACAAGGCGGAGAAAGTAAGTGGAGAGTGAAGAATCTTCTGTGAAAAATGAAGAATGTTTCCCTCTTATATATAATAAGGTGTAAATGAATGAAACAATGAAACGAATATTATTTGGAATAGCTTTGATGGCTGCTGCGACAACAACTTTCGCACAGTCTAACGATAAGACAAAACAAGTGGCTGGTCCTATGGAGGATGTCAACCATGTGATAGACAACACTGTGGATAGTCTCAACAAGGCGATGACTGCTCGTATCACCCCTGGAACGAGCCGCAAGGGCAACAACCCTGTGCTTTTCTTGATAGGCAACTCTACCATGCGCAATGGTACCCTCGGCAATGGCAACAATGGTCAATGGGGATGGGGATACTATGAGCATGAGTTCTTCGATGAGAATAAGATAACCGTAGAGAACCAAGCCCTCGGTGGCATGAGCAGCCGTACCTTCTATAATCGTCTTTGGCCTGATGTGCGCAAGGGCATCAAGAAGGGCGACTGGGTCATCATCTCTATCGGTCATAACGATAATGGTCCTTACGATAGCGGTCGTGCCCGTGCCAGCATCCCTGGCATTGGCAAGGATTCCCTCAACGTCACTATCAAGGAGACGGGAGTGAAGGAGACCGTCTATACCTACGGTGAGTACATGCGTAAGTATATCAACGATTGTAAGGCGCTCGGCGCACATCCTATCTTGATGTCGTTGACCCCTCGTGATGCTTACGATGAGAACGATAAGATCGTGAGAGTTAACAAGACTTTCGGCTTGTGGGCAAAGCTGGTGGCTGAGCAAGAGGGCGTGCCATTCGTTGACCTCAATGAGATTTCCGCAGCCAAGCTCGATAGCTATGGTCACTGGAAGGAGAAGTATCACTTCTTCACCGACCATATCCATACCTCTCGCTTCGGTGCGATGATGAATGCTCGTTCGGCAGCAGAGGGTATCGCTGAGAGCAAAGACCCTAATCTCGCTCCACTTAAGGCGATGATGATCAATGTGGCTTTGCCTGTGGAGAACTTCAAGCGTGAGCCTGGCAAGCCTGTTGTCTTCTTGACTGGTGACAGCACGGTGAAGAATGCCGACAAAGACAAGGATGGTATGTGGGGCTGGGGCTCTCAGGCTTATACCGTCTTCGACCAGAAGAAGATAACTTGTGTGAATGCTGCCAAGGCAGGTCGCAGTTCTCGTTCTTACCTCAACGAGGGCAGATGGGAGAAGGTGTATAACAGTCTTCAGCCGGGCGACTATGTGCTCATCGAGTTTGGTCATAACGACATCTGTTCTCTGACCGACAAGAAGATGCGTGGCTCCATTCCTTGTGCCAAGGACACCTGCCACGTCTATCAGATGGAGGAGAACAAGCAGTATGAGGTGGTATATTCTTTCGGATGGTATCTGAAGAAGTTCATCCAGGATGTTCGTGAGAAGGGTGCCACTCCTATCCTCGTTTCCCTCACTCCTCGCAATGAGTGGCCTAAGGGCAAGATAGAGCGCAGGAATGATACCTACGGCAAATGGTATCGTGAGGTAGTGGCTGAGACTGGCGTTGCCTTCCTCGACCTTCACAACATCTCTGGTGATGCGCTCGACAAGATAGGTCAGAAGAAAGCCAAGGCTTACTATAACCACGACCATACTCACACTTCACTCAAGGGTGCGCAACTCAATGCCAAGAGTGTGGCTAAGGGATTGAAGAAGATGAAGAGTCCTTTGGCGAAGTATTTGAAGTAAATGATAAGCAGATATTTTCTCTAACTGGTATTGAACCAAAGATTCTTTGTGTTCAATACCAGTTTTTTTGATAATGATAGAAACTCATATAATTTGTTGCTTTTACCAAAAATAATAGTAAGTAGGACAAAAAATAGGGTTGTTCTATTGCTTATTTAGATTAAATTTGCGAAAAAATAGGAAATGAAGAAAATATTTAATGTATTTTCAGCATTATTGCTGTATAACTTTTGTTTTACGTCGGTCTGTTTGGCACAGTCTGATGTTCGCAATTATGTGGTAAAGCATGTTATGCAGGATGAAGAGGGAAAGCATAGTGTAACGACAGTGGAGTATTACGATGGACTTGGGCGTAAAGAACAAGTGGTGAACGATGGGGTAGTACCAGGTAGCGCAAGTCACTCACTTCTTTCTCGTACATTATATGACGGTGCTGGTCGTGAAGGAATGAAGTTCCTGCCAGTGTCGGTTTCCGGATTGGATTATCAATCTAATCTCCTTTATAAATATGATGACAGGCAAGCTTTGTTTGTTACTAGCTATGATGCATTAAATCGTCCCATATCAGTCTCTACACCTGGCAGTGATATGGGAAAACATTCAAAAAAATATTATCACTGGGCAAATGAGGTCAATACGGTAAAACGCTATGTAGTCTCAGCTGACGGTGAACTGCTATTGGATGGCTTTTACTCTGAAGGTGAGTTAATGTGGGAACGTATGGTTGACGAGGATTCCAATGTCACAGACATATACACAGATATTTTAGGTCAGAAAGTCCTAGAGCGGCATGCTCTTGGCAAGGGAACGGCTGATACTTATTTTGTCTATAATGATTGTAATCGTTTATGCTATGTCCTACAACCCATGTATCAGCTAGAGGAAAACTTGGATAAATATGCCTTTCGGTATCATTATAATGAGCGTGGTTTGGTTTCCGAAAAGACCATACCGGGTTGCGATAAAATTACATATACCTATGACCAAGCTGATCGTCTTCTTACGATGCAGGACGGCGAGATGCGCAAAAAGGGAGTAGTACTGCATCATGCCTATGATGGTCTTGGGCGTTTGAAAACCCAGACACTGAATTTAGGTAAGGCTACTGCTTGTGTTGAACAAGAGAATTTTTATGATGGCAACTATAGCTTTTTGAATGTTTATGCAAATACTTTAACTAGTGGAAATAAGAACTTTCTGACCTATTCTGGTCAGATGGGTATGACGAGTGCTCAGAACCATGACTTTGGTAAGAGCTTTGTAAGTGGTAGTATCATGCGTTCTAGTGATGGCTCCCCCATTTTTACTGCCATATACTATGACCGTAAAGGGCGTGTTGTGGAGAAAAACTCTAAGTTTCTCGGTTCGCATTTTCGCCGTGAACAATTCACATATACCTTTATAGGAAAGTTGCTAACGCATACAGTTGTTGACTATGAGCAAGATAAGGAGGTGTTGCATAGTGTCACCACGAACAACTATGATACTGCTACTGGTCTTTTGACTTCTAAGGATGTCTCTATCTCTGTTGGTGGTGCGAGTTACGTCAATCGTAGAGTTGCAAATTATGAATATGATGAGTATGGACGAATCTCGTCTATAACTCATGGCTCAGTTGCCCAAACAACCATCTATGATGTAAGGGATTGGCCTATTGAATTGTCATCGTCTAATTTTACAGAAGAGCTTACCTATACTCCTGTAAATTATAATGGCAAGGTAAGTTCCATTCATTATGTAGGTCCAAGTTATGATTATTACTATGATTTTGGATATGACTCTTTGGATCGCTTGACAGACTGTAATTATTATAATTGTAGGGATGCCGAAGAAGCATGGGCTACTCCTGACTTTTGTGAGTATGCCGATTACGATTCTAATGGCAACATCATCAGTCTCCGACGCACAGGATTTCCTGATGAAGGAGTAGAGTGTCGCTTTATAGATGATTTGTTGCTGTCTTATGATGGCAACCAATTGAAAGGTGTTGTGGATAAAGAGGGTGACCATACTTATATGACAACAACGAATTTCATTCAAAATGGTAATGGGGAATCTGATTATACATATAATGCCAATGGGGCTTTACAAAGTGATGCCAATAAATATATCGTGTTTGTGGAATATGACACCTATGGGTATCCTAAATCTGTATATTTCCGTAATGGTAGTATTATTAGTTATGTCCATACTCCCGACGGACAGAAGTTACAGGTGAGTTATACTATTCCTGTTTCTCATATCACCAAGCCCTATGGTGCACCTTTTACTCTTTCTCCCTCAGAAATCCAAAGTGTGACGAAAAGAGATTATTGGGGTGATGATATCATTTGTAAGAATGGAGTGCCAGAAATGTTCTTTTTTAATGGCGGCTTTGCTGACATCAATAATCAAACACTCTCATGGCACTACTATGTTGAAGACCATTTGGGCAACAAGCGCATTGTTCAAGACGAACAAGGCAAGGTGGAGACAAGCTATAATTATTATCCTTTCGGAATTATCTTTGACCATTGGGCTGAGTTGTATGCCAAGTCGAAACAACAACCTTTTAAGTTCAATGGAAAGGAATTGTACACTATGTTTGATTTCTATGCTTATGACTTTGGGGCACGATTGTATAATCCTTTAATAGGCAGATGGTTGGGCATCGACCCTCAATGTGAAAAGTATTATAACTGGAGTCCTTATGCTTTTTGTGCGGATAATCCTATAAATATAATAGATCCTAATGGTGAGGAACTTTTTCTAGCGGGGAGTTTTGATCAAAGAATGGAAATGTTGAAGGTTCTGCAAATGCTGACGAATGACAATTTGCTGATGAATCGTAAGACGGGTAAAGTCACCTTGTCGGGTAAGCCAAGGTGGGATAAACGCGACAAGAATTTGGCTGTTGGTACAGCTCTGATTCGTGACATCATTAATGACAAGCATACTTTGACGATACGTGTATGGGATGGTGACAACATGGAAATACCAATTTCTTCGCATTATGTGAAACAGAAAGGAGTAGGTTCTGATGCACTGATTTCTTTTAATCCGAAAAGAAGAACATCTTTAGGGGTAGCTGAAGAAAATGGAAATTGTGAAGAATTTGTAAATTTACCTCGTTTTGCTTTGGGGCATGAATTGGTTCATGGCATCCGTGATATGAAGGGGCATACAGCAAGTATGGAAGATACTCGTTATAAATTTAAAAATTTTAAAGGGGAATATGTTGAAGATAAAGCTCCGTTGGAAGAATTAATAACAACAGGAATAATAGGCAATTATAAATATACGGACAATAAAATCCGTCAAGAACAGGGGAAGTTACGCAGAGTGATGTATTAATAAACTAAGATAATATGAAAAATAAATTATTTGTTTTTTGGGGAGTGGTGATAGCTATGATGATTGTGGCTAGTTGCCAAAGAGAAGTTAAGCGACATCCATGTAGATTGTTTATCTATGGTAGTTATATGAAAGTATATCAAATAGATTTTAATGGAAAAGATTCTATTCAAACTATTTGTGGCGATTTTAAATCTGATTCGCATGTTAAAGATGGTAAAATTATAAATTTACCCTCTCCTTTTTCATGTATATATATGCAGAAGGCTAAGAGACTTAAAAAGGCACAAGCTTGTAATCTCATTTCAATTTTGGAACGCTTAAATTCCAAAGTGATAACTGACACGATTAAAGGTGAATATAAAGATATTTGGAATATTCGCTTATTTTTGGAAAAGCAAGATGTTAATCTTCAAACATATGGTATCAAGGATCCTGATATAAAAATGTTAGTTGATTCCCTGATAGAATACTCTCCTTTGTTTATTAATGACTATTCAAATGGATGGTTTGGCTTGGTGAATGAACTAGAAATGATACGTATGTATGATAAAAGGAAAAATAGATAGTGTCAATATTATGTTTATGTAAAACGAATGTCTATGAATAGATTTTTAAAGATACTTCTAGCGGCAGTGGGGGGTGCATTCCCATTTCTGTTTTTGCAGGCACAGATTACTAGCCACCAGAACTTACCTATGGTGGGAGACAACCTTTGTCTGCATGCCGTAGATGGTGTGTACTGCGGATCTAGTGGTGTAAACGTGTTATGGAATTTCTCAAATTGTGACATTCGAGACTATACTTTGACGAAACGAATTACTTCAAGTACTGCAGGTCTTAGAATAGTAGAACCTGAAATGCGCAAATTCTATTCTGTTTCTGGTGATACTTTGTTCTTGTGTGCCTACCAATCGCCTATTGAGACCGTTGATTATGCTCAGCCACAAGTGGCATTTGTATATCCATTCAATTACGGAGACTCTATTTCATATCCTTTTTCTGGTAAAGGAAAGTTCAGTGAGACATATAGTCTTTCTTATAATGGTACAAAAGTGATGATGGCAGATGCTGTCGGTGACCTATTGCTACCAGATAATAAAATGTTGAAGAATGTACTTCGGGTTCATTCAGTAACCTTCAACAACAAATGGTTGGAAGGACTTGAGTCTAACCTCGTGGATTCGGCTACGTCCAAGTTGGAGGTTAACGATGAGTACTATTGGTTTGCTAAGGAGTGTAGGTATCCAGTGTTTGAGTATCACATTGGCTCCAGTTATTCTGCAGGAGCACAAGTGGCATCAGAAACTGTTGCCTATTGCTATCTTCCTGATAGCGTAATGGAAAAGGCTGTTCCCTATGTCGAAAATAATTTGATTGGCAATAACTTTGAGAACAATTCGAGGACCGGCAAAGAAGAAAATGCAGAAAAGTTGATAAGCTATAATATATCACAGACTGGTAATATCCTACATTTGTCTTATATGGTAAAGAAGTTGGCAAATGTAACTTTTGCCTTAGTGAATAATATGGGGATAGTTTTCCAAAATAAATCATTTACTTGCAAGCCAAATGAAGAACATGACATTACTTTCAATTGTATGGGGTATGCACCTGGAATATATGTCATCTATATAAATGTTAACGGTATCGCAACTTGCGAGAAATTTAAAATAAAATAGGAGTTCTTATGAAAACAAAAGTCCAGTTCATAATAGGTTTATATTTAATGCTTATAAACGGCACCATCCTCTTTGCTCAACGGTATGATTTCAAGATAGATGAGCTGTATTCAAAAAAGTATGTTCAGACTCCAGAGATGAATACCATCAAGCAAATAGCATTGTCTTCTGTTAATTACAGTACGGGAGGCATTGACATTCGTATTCCTTTGTACGACATAGAGTGTGGAGATTTAACTTTGCCTATTTATTTGTCTTATAATTCAACGGGTATCAAGGTAAATGAGCCTTGTGGATGGGTTGGACAGAACTGGTCTCTTCATGCAGAGCCTATTTTGACACGAACTCCAAGAGGACATATAGATTCTGGTGGAAAATGTAATTATGAGTTCTATAAAGACCAAAATAGTTATTCATATGCAAAGTTATATTTGAATAACAACATATTGAGTACTGCTGATAATATGCCAGATGAATATAACTTCTCTTTGCTTACTGGGGGTGGTATGTTTATGTACTGTCTTGATGGTGAAAATAAGGATGGCTTTGTTTGTATGCCATACGATGATATGGAGATTGAATGGGCAGGATATTTTTCAATAACAGATCCTCTTGGCACAAAGTATGTCTATGGAGGAGGTGTGGACAAAACTCAGGGTCAGGGATATGTCACGTCTTGGCATGCTTCCTCAGTTGTTGCTGCCAATGGTGTTGATCGTTTGCAGTTTAAGTACGACAACAAACAAACTGTTTTCATTAAGCGGCATGAGGATCATGTAACTGTGGTGGATGATTATCTGTGGCCTGTTTACGCATGGTGTCAACCTGATGTGAGACATTATAGTGATATTCAACCAGAATGGTTAGCAGAATTTCCCGATGCAGAAGAATTGTTCAGAATGCCTGTCATCTATACGACTTTTGACGATGTGACTAAAAGTTACCAATTGGATGACAACCATCATTTGGTTGATGACGGTAGAATTATTGATAGGGTGGATTATAATTCTACAGTGGGATATGAATATCAGCATTTATCTGAAATTTCCTTTTTAGGAAACAAGGTTACATTTGATGTGGATAAGGAAGGGTATTTGAAAGATATCATAGTCCTTAATAGTGAAAGCAAACAAGTTAAACATTTTCAACTTAATTATGAGATGCACCGTGATCGACGTTATCTGTTGCAAGTGAATGAAATTGCATCAGATAGAAGCATTGTTTATTCTTACAAATTGCATTACAACGACACTGGTGGTGTTGCACGTCCTGGTGGTAGGTCTTATGACTTTTGGGGATATAATAATTCGGATTATTTGGGTGATTACGTATCTTTGGTTCCTAATATGAAAGTCTATACAAAAAGATGGGAATCTAATGGTAATTATTCCAAGTGTGAGTACGATAGTGTAATATTGGGTGGCGATCCTAATCGTTTTTTGAAGAAAGTTAGGCGTTCGGATGAAAAGTATATGCAGTGTGGAATGTTGTCTAGTATAGAACATCCAACAGGCGCATTGGAATGTTTTGAGTGGGAAGCGAACAAGGCTCGGATAGAGGAGAGAATAAGTCTTGATAATAGCAGTGTGTTTCAAGTCAAAGACGAGTTGGATGGTAAGGATGGCTTATATGTACTTGGAGGTCTGCGAATTAAAGAGCTTAAAGTAATTGACGGAGAAAAAACAACGTTGAGGCGTAGCTTTGTGTATGGGGCGAATGAGGATGGTGCAGGTTTCACTCCTTTGAGAAACGGCATCAATTATTTTATGCGTACTCAAACCAAAATATATGATGATGTTTCGCTCCGTGAAAATCGTGGCTATCATCATTCAAGATACCGTATCCTGAGTAGTACTCCAGTTGTTCCTATCACCTATTATAATGGAGCCTCAACGATGTATGATAAAGTAACAGAATATACTTATCAAGATGACAAGCCAATGTATAAGACAGTCTATAGGTACATATTGCCTGACTTGGGTGGATACGATATGTTGACTTGTGAAGACTTGTGGAACTTTCATGTCCATAACTATGCTAACTGGTTTTCCGATCATCTAGTGTCAAAAGAGGTTTATGAAAATACAGTCAATGGTTATAAAATCGTATCTTCTGACAATTATGTCTATGGTGCAAGGGTATGCCCTAAAAAGAAATATACAATTCAAGGACGTGAGTATAGAATTAGTTTCCATGAGAATTTTTCAGAATCAGATTATAACCTTATCAATGGTATCGTCTATTGTGACTATAAGGATTATAGCGTGACGCCGAAGGCAAAATTATTGTATTCTCAAGAACATACAGAGTATATGTCTAATGGAGTGAAATCAACAACTTCGCATACTTACAGATATAGCAATCCTTCGGATGTGCGAATGACATCTCAGTCTGTGATGAGGGGTAATAGTGGATATACGATTTATACATCTTATCCTTCTAATATAAATAATGGTATCTATTCAGAAATGGTGAAGAAAAATATGTTAGACTATCCCGTGGAAGAAAGACTGGAACGTAAAGGAAAAGTTGTTTCTGCAAGGTTGCTGACTTACGCATTGCAAGATGGCAGTATCTTGCCTAGCAAAATTTATACTTATACCCCAGGGTTCGCAGGTTGTCTAAGTGAACAATTCGAGAGATTTGATGGGGTGAATGTTAATGCGTTTTATGTACCTTTGCTAGGATTGTCTTATTCACAAGGTCGTATTCATCGTTTGGTGGATCAGCAGAATGTTGTGACCAATTATGAATGGGACAAAAATAGACAATATCCTATTCGGGAAATAAAAGTAGGCGACAAGTTGCAACATATACGTGCTTTTGATTATTTCCCAGGAGTGGGTATGACCTCGGAAACCAAACCAAACGGTGACATCACAAAGTATTTTTATGATTCGAGCGGCAGATTGTCTGCGGTAAAAGATTTGTTTGGAAATACTTTACAAAAGTTTCAGTATAAATATGTATCGAGTAGAAATTTAAAATGATTGTCTATGAATAGAATTTTTAAGATGCTTCTAGCAATATGGCATTAAAGATCCTGACCTTCGAATGTTTGTTGATTCCATGATAGAGTATTCTCCTTTGTTCATTAATGATTATTCATCTCACTGGCATGGCATGGGAACAGAACAAAGTATGATTCGTATGTATGATAAAAGGAAAAAATAGAACTCAACAGAAATCTTGAACAATATTCAAGTAAAAAGAACAAAAAGTATAGGTGAACTTTGTCCTTTTTGTTTAATTTTGCCGACAAATTTTGCAACAACAATTGGACAATGAAAAATCTATTAATTACAAGTTTACTACTAGGCATGTCAACAATGGGTACTTTTGCCCAGCCATATCATGTGGACATATCTAATCAGAACGCCAAGTCGAATGCACCTTTCACTCGCAACATCGAGGTGCCGGATGGCAACTATAAGGTGACCGTGGTATTAGGCTCCAAGAAGAAAGCGGGCAATACCGTGGTGCGTGCTGAGAACCGCCGACTGATGGTGGACGAGGTGGCAACGAAGAAAGGACAGTTTAAGACCGTCGAGTTCGTGGTCAACAAGCGTACGCCTGAAATCGAAAAAGGCAAGAGAGTGAAAGTAAAGGATCGTGAGAAAAACTATAATACCTGGGACAACGCCATCAACCTGGAGTTTACGGGGGCAGCTCCTGCCGTGAAGGAGGTGAAGATAGAGCGTGACACGACCGCTACTACCATCTTCCTCTGTGGAAACTCCACCGTAGTCGATCAACCCTACGAGCCTTGGGCTAGTTGGGGACAGATGATACCTCGCTGGTTTGGTCCTGAGGTCGCCATCTCCAACAATGCAGAGAGCGGTTTGACGGCTGCCTCTTTCTTGGGTTCCTATCGCTTGGACAAGATTCTGACGATGATGAAGAAGGGCGACTATGTCATCTGCGAGTTCGGTCATAACGACCAGAAGGAGAAGATGGCGGGCGCTGGTGCTTGGTACAACTTCTCTTATAACCTCAAAGTCTTTATAGATAAGGTACGTGCGAAGGGAGGCAACATCATCTTTGTGACTCCTACCCAGCGCCGTCGCTTCGATGATGCTACCCATAGCAAGATACTGGAGACACATGGCGATTATCCTGATGCCATGCGTGCCGTGGCTAAGCGAGAGGGAGTGCCAGTCATCGAGTTGCATGACATGACCCGCACTTTCTTCGAGACCTTGGGATATGAGAACAGCAAGAAGGCGTTGGTGCATTATCCTGCCAACACCTTCCCAGGACAAGACAAGCCGCTCGCCGACAATACCCACTTCAATCCATACGGCGCCTACGAAATCGCCAAGATGGTGGTGATGGGGATGAAGCAACTTAACTTGCCTATCGTGAAATACTTGCGCTCCGATTGGAAGGACTTCAATCCAGCGCAGCCTGATGACTATAACAAGTTTGTTTGGTACTATTCTGTTCAGCAGGATGTGACGAAGCCAGACGGAAACTAAATATAAATGATAAATTATAAATGAAAAATTATAAATTATTTGC
>ERZ1034984.2698-NODE-2698-length-13912-cov-5.240023_pt1 | contig 13912 bp, 11 predicted proteins | sample MGYA00520589_ERZ1034984 | MGnify/ENA primary metagenome ERZ1034984 (study PRJEB33766, sample SAMN09781790) | gut metagenome | biome: gut microbiome | host: Homo sapiens | place: Madagascar | study: EMG produced TPA metagenomics assembly of the PRJNA485056 data... | reverse complement strand
GGATTATTCCTTTATGACAACACTGGCAGTTCATATGCCGGTCACTTGCTACAGATTGATCTCTTTTTTGTCGTAGCCAAAATTCTTGATCAGAAAATCGCTGTCTCTCCAGTCTTTTTTGACCTTGACCCAGATCTTGAGATTGACCTTGCAGCCCAGCAGAGCCTCCATATCGCGCCGTGCATCCGAACCGATCTTTTTGAGCATTGCTCCCTTTTTGCCGATGATGATGCCCTTGTGGGTGTCCCTCTCGCACACGATCGTCGCATCGATGTCGATCAGACGTCCACCCGGACGCTCCTTCATCTGGGCGATCGCCACCGCAATTCCATGTGGGATCTCATCCTCCAGATTGCGCAGTGCCTTCTCGCGGATCATCTCGGCCACGATCTGGCGCTCCGGCTGGTCCGTGATCGTATCCTCATCGTAATACTGGGGCCCCTCTTCAAGATACTCAAACATGGCATCCATCAGATCCTGGGTATTCTCGCCTTTGAGAGCGGAAACCGGAATGATCTCCGCAAAATTGGCAATGTCCTTGTAGGTGTCAATAAACGTCAGGATCTCCGCCTTGGAGACCGTGTCGATCTTGTTGATCACCAGAAAGACCGGTGTGTCCACCTTCTGAAGCTGCTCGGCGATATGCCGCTCTCCGGCTCCGATAAAGGTCGTCGGCTCCACCAGCCACAGGATCAGATCCACCTCTTTCAATGTCCGCTCTGCCACCGAAACCATGTACTCACCCAATTTATTCTTGGCCTTGTGGATACCCGGGGTATCCAGGAAAATGATCTGTCCTTTTTCGCCGGTATACACGGTCTGGATCCGGTTGCGGGTCGTCTGCGGTTTGCTCGATGTGATCGCGATCTTCTGTCCAATGAGCTGGTTCATAAGCGTTGATTTTCCTACATTGGGACGCCCGATCAAAGTTACAAATCCTGATTTGAATGTATTGCTCATATCCGTATCTCCCTCTTACAATGTCTCTAACCTGGTAAACAATTCCTCTGCTTCCTGTAAATGCTGTTCCTGTCCCACGACGCAGACATGACCGGAGTTTGTGATCGCCTCCACCACAGGAGCCGTCTGCCGGATATCCTGAGCAGTGCAGGAAAGCACCTGATCACGCTCCTGCTGTACCACTTCCAGCGGCATCTTCGACAGCCATGCCGACATGGAACGGCGTCCTTTCATATATGGAGTCAACGGAACATCCATTCCGCTGATCGTGCCGATGATCGTCTTCAATACCTCGCGTTCCGGCGCCTCATAACCCGCCAGATACTCTGCCGCCGACTGATAGACGGACAATGTCTCGGCCAGTTTCGGATCGCGGTATGACACAAAACTTCCCTTGCCGCCACGGTCAAAATTACACATGACGCCATAGGCTCCACCCTTGACACGCACCTCATTCCACAGGTAGTCATAATTCAGCAGATGACGCACCACACGCAGGGCTCCCATGTTGTAGTCCGACACCTCGGAGAAATCCCCGGCCACTGCCACATACTGGATATCTCCCGGGATCATAAATCCCTCTTTGCCGTCATAATTCTCCGGCACAAAACGGGTCATCTTATCCAGGCTTCCCTGCGGGGCTGACTGAACAAACTGATCCAGTCTCTCCAGAAATGCCGGCATCTCCCGGTTCAGATCCGCCAGACCATCTGCGTCACAGGTGCAGGACACCAGCAGTTTCTCCGGACGAAGAACCGCATGTAACAGCGCCGCAAATCCCTCTCTGAGATCTCCGATCCGCTCCTCAAAATGGTTCTCCAGATCCTCCAGGAAACGGTAATAACGGATTCCCACTGCCGCATCGGACAGCCAGGACGTTCTGGAGAAATAAGTCGATGCACGGGATGCCGCAGTGATATGGCCGCTGTTGGAAAGCCGGATCTTCAATCTGGCCACAGACTCGGCCACGGTCTCACACAGATGTTTGTCATCGGACAGATCCGTCTCAAACAGCATCTCCGCCATCAGATCCAGCGCATGTGCAAGCTGGCTGCGCAGCACCTTGACATTGACCTCAAACTGTCCGTGATAATCCTCCGGATCCGGATGAACGCTGTACAATGACACGTCCGAAGCCAGACCGCCGGTGTAAAAATTCACCTCGGTATCAAACTCATTGTAGCTGTGCTTCTTCGTATCCATGTAGCCCAGCAGTGTCGTCAGAAAACTGAGCTGCGGCAGATAATCGATCACCTCATCGGCATCGAACAGCAGACGAAGGTACACAATGTCATTGGCAAAGACGTCGTGATGCACTGCCCTGATCCCGGCGATCGTCGTCTCCGTATTCTGATACGGCGCAGCTTTCGGATCAATGTCCTCGCGCGACAACATCGGAATCTTCTCGAGGATCTCCTTTGGCGTAGGCTCTGCCTGATAGGCCTTGAGTGCCGCCGTCTCCCGGATCAGTTCACCGCGCTGATCGGCCGTCAGACTGAGCTTGTAGTCCTCCAGTCTTGCCTTCACCGCTGCCTCCTGCTGTGCCGCCAGCTTCTCATCCGGATTCATCTCCACCAGTACCGCGTGCGTGTTGTCCAACAGGTACTTCTGGATCAGTTTCTCATAGAAATCCGTGGAGAGCTGCTCGCGCAGGAACGCATAATATTTCTCATATTTCAATGCCTCATAAGGCTGCTCATCATCGTAAAGCCAGGTCTTCATCGCCTTGAGATAGTACAGAAGTCCCTTCGGGAAACCTCCAAAATCTGCCTCGCGCGAACGGAACTCATTGCCGTTGATCGCCGCTTCCAATGCCTTGCGGTCAACACCCTGTTCCACCTGTTTCTGCAGCGTATCGCGGATGATCTGTAAGAGCTGCTCAGATTTGCCCGGAGCACAACGGCTCACGGTAATGCCCAGATAACTCTGACGGAGGATATCGCAGAAGTCCACATCCACGTCTTTGCCAATGCCGGCATCCAGAATGGCCTGCTTAAGCGGCGCCCCCGGCATCTCTGCCAGCACATAAGACAGCACATTGAATCCGGCACAGATCTCCTGATCCAATGTGACATCCATCGCTACCGCCCATCCGTAATATGTGCTGGATTCCTCGTCTGCTCCCTGTGTTACCGCATACGTTCCCCGGATCCGCTGCATTTCTCCCGGATCGTTCTGCAGATCGATCTCAGAATCCAATGAGATCTTTTCATAGTCTGAGAGATAGTGAGCATCCATCCATTCCAGTCTCTCAGTCATGTCCATATTTCCGTACAGATAGATATAGCTGTTGACCGGATGATAATAGCGGCGGTGGAAATCCAGATATTCCTCTCTGGTCAGATCCGGAATGCAGGCCGGATCTCCGCCGGAATCCTGTCCATAGGTATTGTCCGGGAAAAGGCCCTTCATCAGGTAGCGTTCCAACACGGCCTCGGCGGAAGAATATGCTCCCTTCATCTCATTGTAGACCACGCCGTTGTATGTGATATCGCCTTCGGGATCTGTCATCTCATAATGCCAGCCCTCCTGCTTGAAGATCTCCGGATACTTGTAAATGTTCGGATGGAAGACCGCGTCCATGTATACATGCATCAGATTCTGGAAATCCTTGTCATTGCAGCTTGCCACCGGATACAGTGTCTTGTCCGGATATGTCGTGGCATTCAGATAGGTATTTAAAGAGCCCTTGACCAGCTCGACAAACGGATCCTTGGCCGGGAATTCCTCGGAACCGCAAAGTACCGTATGCTCAATGATATGAGGAATACCGGTAGAATTGTCCGGCGGCGTGCGGAATCCGATGGAAAAGACCTTGTTCTCATCGTCATTGGCAAACAAAAGCACTCTTGCCCCGCTCTTTTTGTGACACAGCAGCAGCGCAAAGCTGTCCAGCTCCGCCACATATTCCTGCTGCTCGATCCGATAACTCTCCGGTACGCAAATATCCTGTATCTGTTGATATCTCTTTGACATATACTCTTCCTTCCTCTCTATTGATATAACGCTTCAAACCGCTGATATGCCTGTTCCCATGCCTCCGTCTGCATCGGTCTGACTTCTGTCGTGCAGAATGACCGGTCCAGGATCTGGCATTTTTCATCCCGCGTATGATACGCCCCCAATGCCCGGAGCTGTTCCATGATATTTCCCACTGCCGTTGCCTCGCTGGCGCCCAGGATCACCGGAATGCCAAGCGCATTGGCCGCACACTCCATCAGCAGATCGTTCTGTACGCCGCCGCCCACGACATATAATTTCTCATCCCAGGTGATATACGGGCGAAGACTCTCATACACCTGACGGTATTTCATCGCCAGACTCTCCAGCACACAGCGCGCCAGTTCGCCGTCATCTTCCGGCACATGCTGACCGGTCTGTTCACAGTATGCGCGTATTTTCACGGTATAATCTCCCGGCTGCATAAAATCGTCCGGCCGGATGAAGCTCCGCAGCGGTGCCGCCTTTCTCGCAAGTTCTGTCATCTGTGGGAAACTGTAGTCTTTGCCCTGCTTCTGGAAATTGCGGCGAAGTTCCTGAAAGATCCACATGCCAATGATATTGACTGTCGGACGGTACCCGCCGTCACAGGTTCCCTCGTTGGAGATCTGATCGCGCAGGACTGCCTGTGTGTCCATCATCTGTCTGGCCGATACGCCCAGCAATGACCAGGTTCCGCAGGACAGGAATGTGAATTCTTCCTCCGCCGACGGAACGGCTGCCACCGCACAGGCCGTGTCATGTCCGGCCACAGAGATCACGGCAGCCTGCGGCTGGCCGGTCTGCTCTCCGACATCCGCACGAACCTTCCCCAGGATCTTTCCGGAGTAATCCACCTCCGGGAACCAATCCCTGTGAAATCCGAGTTTGTCCATGATCTCACAGGCCCACCGCTTCTCTCTCATATTGAAGAGCTGGCTGGTGGATGCAATCGAATACTCGGCATGTGCCACGCCGGAAAACAGATACTCGAACAGGTTCGGCATAAACAGGATCCGGTCAGCACTCTCCAACTGCGCCGGCATCTCCCGTTTCAGATAACTGAGCTTGTAGAGGGTATTGTAGGCGAGATTGGCGATGCCGGTCTGCTCGCACAGATACTCTGCTCCCAACTCATCCAGCACCTGACGCATATTGTCATCATCGAGTGCCGCATCCCGGTAGCTCATGGGCAGCCCCAGCAGATTGCCCTGCGCATCCAGCACACCGCAGTCCACGCCCCAGGTGTCAAATCCCATGCCATCCAGTTTCTCCGGACACAGCCTGAGCGACTCCTTCATGGCATCATACAGGCTCAGGACATTCCAGAATGCATGTCCGTTCATGATCGTAAAATTGTGTGGAAAGCGGTGAATCTCCCGAAGCGTCAGCTTGTCCCCGTCAAAACTTCCAAGAATGCCCCTTCCACTGCTGGCACCCAGGTCAAATCCCATCACATTCAAAGTCTTCATAACATCTCTCAACCTTTTCCTTCTTATAAACACAGCATGGGACCTCCTCATGGACGTCCCAAAGCTATCTTTTTGTCAATTATTTATCAACTGCTATCTTCTGGCAGAAGCAATGCCCTCGATGGCCACACTTCCTCCACGCACTACTTCCACGCGGTTGATGAAAGTCTCCTTGAATAAATTGATCATATTGTTGTTGCGTTCCTCAGTCTTGACACACTGCACCAGAACATTGCTCCTGTTGTAGTCGGTCACTTCCAGATGGAAGGTCTGGGCAATGCGGAAGATCTCCGCCTTGTCCTTCTCGGTACAACTGCTGACACGGATGAACAGCAGCTCCTTTTTATGCCAAGGAAGATCGGTGAAATCAATCACCTTGATAACCTCAACACTGCGGTTCAGCTGCTTGATGATCTGCTCAAAGGTCAGGTCATCGCAAGTCAGTCCGATGGTCATACGGGATACGGTCGGATCCTCCGTCTCTCCTACCGTCAATGTATCAAGGTTGTAATTCTTTCCGGAAAACAGGCCGGATACCTTGGCCAGCACACCGATCTGATTCTCTACATACGCTGAGATCCAGCGCTTCTTTGTCTTCGTCTTCATCACTCACGCCACCTTTCCTAGCAATCCATAATCATATCCGACAGGGAATTTCCTGTAGGAACCATAGGGGATACATTCAGCTCGTCCTCAATGATAAACTCCAGCAATGTCGGAGCGTCTTTGTGCTCCTGTGCAAACCGGAAGGCCTTCTCGATGTCTGCCTCATCAAAGATACGCATTGCATAGGCTCCGTAACTCTCTGCCAATTTGACAAAATCCGGTGTATATGGAGGACACTCCTTGGTCGGATCCGCGCAGTTCTTCGCACAGCTTCTGCGGCATCTCAGACAGGTGCTGGAGTATCTCTTGTTGTAGAATAACTGCTGCCACTGACGCACATTGCCAAGGTAGCCATTGTTAAATACCACGAGTGTCAGCGGAAGTTCCAGACATACCGCGGTCGCAAACTCCTGAATGTTCATCTGCATACCGCCATCTCCGCTGACCGCAAAGACATCGGCATCAGGATTGCCCAGTTTGGCACCGAGCGCTGCCGGGAATCCATATCCCATGGTGCCAAGTCCGCCGGAAGTCAGGAGCTGTCTGTTGCTCTTGAGCTTCAGGAACTGTGTCGTCCAGAGCTGATTCTGTCCTACGTCGGTCGCTACGATCGGATGATCATAATGGTCTCCGATATATTTGATGACCTTCTCAGGTGTCAGTCCCTCATGTCCTGACATCGTGATCGGATACTTGTCTCTCCATTTCTTCACCTGTTCGAGCCACTCGGTGCATCCCAGATCATCGACATACTCGAGCAGCTTCTCGATGGCCTGCTTCGCGTCTGCGGTGATCGGAATATCCACCTGAATATTCTTGGAGATCGATGCAGAATCGATATCTATATGTATGATCTTGGCCTTCTGTGCAAAGGTACTGAGTTTTCCGGTGATACGATCATTGAAACGGGTTCCGATGGAACACAGAAGATCGCTTTCATTGACCGCATGGTTGGCCGCATAGCTTCCGTGGATACCGATATTGCCCATATACAAATCGTGGTCTGTCGGGATGGCTCCCTTGCCCATGATCGTGGTGATCACCGGCACACCGGTCTTCTCGGCAAGCTGCTTCATCACTTCATTGGCACCGGAGATATTGACACCGCCGCCGATCAGGAACAGAGGTTTCTTCGCATGTTTCAGGGCAGTGGCCGCCTTCTTGATCTGTCCTACGTGAGGCGTCTCATTTGGCTTGTAACCGCGGATATTGACCTCCTCCGGATACTCCTCGCTTCCCATCGCCTTCTGGATGTCCTTTGGAAAATCAATGACAACCGGACCCGGACGGCCTGTTCTGGCAATATAGAACGCCTCCTTGATGATCCGTCCCAGATCCTCTCTCTTGCGGACGGTCACAGCATATTTACAGATATTACGTGTGATGCCCACCAGGTCTACCTCCTGGAATGCGTCGTTTCCCATCAGGTCCAGCGGAACCTGCCCGGCAAAACATACCAGCGGCACACTGTCGTAGTTGGCGGTTGCAATACCGGTCACCATATTGGTCGCTCCCGGTCCACTGGTCACCAGACACACACCGACCTTGCCGGTAGATCTGGCATAGCCGTCTGCGGCATGTACCAGTGCCTGCTCATGTCTTGGCAGGATCACATCTATATCGTCCTGGTCATATAATGCATCAAAAATATCGATTGCCTGTCCTCCCGGATAAGCAAACAGGGTATCTACCCCTTCTTCCTTCAATGCTTTAATGAACAATTCTGTTCCCTTAATCATAGTAAGAAATCTCCTTTCCACTCGTAAAAAACTCCACAATATAGATTACCACCGACGACCCCGTTGTGTCAATTCATGTTGGCGTGCGGAGCCAAAAAAAGACCACCGCCCGTGGGCGATGGCCTCTGATATCACGTACTGTAGATTACTCTGCAGTGTATGGCATGATCGCTACGTGTCTTGCACGCTTTACAGCTACTGTTAAAGCTCTCTGATGCTTTGCACAGTTTCCTGTAATACGACGAGGAAGGATCTTTCCTCTCTCGGATACATATCTCTTTAACTTGTTTGTATCCTTGTAATCGATGTAATCATGCTCCTTGTCTGCACAGAAAGCACATACCTTTCTTCTTCTGCGCATCGGTCTTCTCTTTGCCGGAGCACCGTCTCTATCGCTCTTATTGAAAGCCATAATATAACCTCCTAATCAATCTGTTCCAGGTATTCACCTAGTTAAATGGTAATTCCTCATCGATCGCCTGCGGAATGTTCATGAAGCCGTCACCGGCTGCCTGTGCAGGTTCCGGTCTGCCGCCTGCTGCCTGCTGGTATCCACCACCATTGTTCGCAGCTGCTGCCTTGCTCTCTGCAAATTCCTGATCCTCTACTACCACGTCTGTAGTGTAGACTCTCTGGCCATCTTTGTTTGTGTAGCTTCCGGTCTGGATACGACCTCTGACTACAATCTTGGTTCCCTGATGAAGATATTTCTCTGCGAACTCAGCGCTTCTTCCGAATGCCACGCATCCGATGAAGTCTGCGTTCTGCTCTTCACCCTGACGTCTGAAACGTCTGTCTACTGCAAGTGTGTATCTTGCAATCGCCATCTGATTCTCTCCTGAAGAGTAACGAATCTCAGGCTCTCTGGTCAAACGACCCATCAAAATAACCGTATTCATGAAGGATCCACCTTCCTTTCTTATGCTTCCTGTCTAACGCATAAGTATCTAAGAACATGATCCATAATGCGGACAACCTGCTCCAACTCACCTGGAACATTTGCCTCAGCATCGAACTGGATAAAGTAGTAGAAACCTTCCTTCATGTGCTGGATCTCGTAAGCAAGACGCTTCTTGCCCCACTCATCCACATTCGTGATGGTTCCGCCGAATTTGGTAATGTAATCCTTTGCCTTCTCGACTGTTGCTACTCTAACATCGTCTTCGATCTTAGCATCGACAACTAACGCTAATTCATATTTGTTCATAGTTGTCAGTACCTCCTTTTGGTCTCTGGCTCTCCTCATGGCTACGTCCCCATGTGATATGGTGGGAACGGCGTGGTATGAACGCTACGCCCTGTTAGAAAAGAGCAAGGAAAAATAAACGTATCACAATTTCCCATTATACAAGAAAAAAGTGCCTGATGCAAGCACTTTTTTCAACTTCTTTTCTGTTTTTTGTATCCCGGACTATTCTCCGCTGCGGCGGATAAAGCCCCGGAAGCCTTTTTCGACCTGTTTGCGCGGCAGCATCACCTGATGACCGCACCCCAGGCATTCCATACGGATATCCATCCCCACACGTTTCAGTTCCCACTGATTGGCGCCACAGGGATGACTTTTCTTCATCTTGATCACATCTCCAATGTTCAGATCCATAGTCTCTGTCACCTCTTTGTCCTGTCAGTTCATTTCCACGTTCTGCAGCTCATCCCACCAGCTGTAATATCTGGTGATGTTCGGCGTAACCGTCTCCATATTGATCCGGTATGAGCTGAAAATGGTGATGTCGCGCTCCTGGTACAACGGCACTTCCACACCCCAGTCCAGAACTTTCTTATAACATTTTGCGTAGAGACGTGTCTTTTTCTTGAGATCCACAGTCTCCATGGCCCGTTCAATGTAATCATCCAGATCACTGTCCGTGATGCCGAAGACATTCTGTGAACCAGCCTTTTCATCCCGCGCCAGGGTGTCATGATACATCTCATATAATGCTCCGTCACAGCGCGTCTGGGAGGTCTGCACAAAAATCTGAAGTTTTCCCTTTTCACTCATCCGTGTGATCTGATCCTGATGCAGGCTGGTATTGATCTTTAGCTTCAGTCCGATCTGCTCAAACAGGCCCTTCGTGGTATCGGCAAGTGCCTGATACAGATCGAGGTCTTTGGACTCTCTGTCCAGATAAATGGTAAATGTCTTCAGATGTCTGCCCGGCGCTGACACGACTTTTCCGTTCTTTACCTTGTAACCCGCCTTTTTCAGGAAACCAAGCGCCGCCTCACAGGCCGCCTGTCCGCGTTCTTCCTGTTCCATATCACTCTCGTAGATCACGTCACCGTCTTTGTCCGTAGAGTATGCTCTGGCAAATTCCTCGTCCGATGGCTGTGGCACAGACCACGAAGTCGCGGCATTCGGATAGTTGATCACAGCAGATGCCGGATTATATTCCTCGAGCAGATACTGACGCTCCGAGGCAAACAGGGTCGCCAGTGCTTTTCTCAGATTCTTGGAACGGGTACTGTCTCCCCTGTCATCGATATTGACGCTGTCCGCATTGATGACAATGTAACTGTAGCGGTCTCCATCCGTCAGGCGGGTCGAGATCGAGCCACCGTTGCTCTTGCCGTTGGAGTTGGTTCCGACAATCTGATCGATGGATTCCTTATCGCCCTCCATCGGAAGGATATTAGCCTCTCCCGCCTGAATGTACTGGGTCCGCTTCTCCACGGAGAGTTTCCCGACATTTTTGATCTGCAGGAATGCCGTCTTGGGACATCCCTGATAGTAGGCGGTATTCGCCTCGTAATAGACAATGCCTTTTTCGTATTTGATAAATTTGTAAGGTCCTGCCCCCACCGGTGTCTTTTCCTTGAGCAGCCCGGAGAGATCTCCCTTGGTAAATCCCATCTGTCCGGCGGCACAGTCATACTTTTTCTCGTCACCGTAATAGTACAGAGGACAGATCGGAATGTCCAGGGAACGCACGAACTCCGGATCATAGCCCTTAGTCGTAACAGTCACCGTATAGTCATCCAACTTGACAATGCCCTCGATCCTCTTGACGCTGTCCTTCTGCTGATAGCGGGCCAGTCCCACGATCGGTTCACTGCCGATCTGCAGATCTCCGTGATAGCTGCTGTCACAGAACGCATAGAGCGAAAACATCAGATCATCTGCGGTCAGCGTATTTTCATTGTTGGAAAAAACAATGTCCTGGCGAAGTTCGATCGTATAGCAGGTCTGATCTTTCTTTTTCTTGTATTTTATCTTCAGATTGCAGGGCGCATAATAGGTGTAATCCTCGCCATTGTAGCTCCGCTTCTCTCCGTCAATGCCCTGGTTGATCACCGCACCGTCCCGGTCAAAGGTCAGCAGGCTGATCTGCGTTGCCTCCACTGCACGGCGGTTGGTCTCCCCCAGTTTCATAAACGGATTCATCTTGTCATCCATCGACTCGTAGCCTACGATCAGCGGCACGTCGGACTTGTTCCGGCCTTCTCCTGTCGCATCTACGGTCTCAGATTTTTTCTCTGTCTGCTGTGGTGTGGCGGAAACCGTAGGCTTTGGTGTCGGACTCTCTTTGTCCTTTTTTCCATGGTCACAGCCACTCATCGTTACCGCCATGGCTGCCGCAAGCAGTATGGCAGCGGACTTTTTCCACATTGTTGTCATGTCTGTTCCTCCCTTTCTCGTCTGCAGATCCAGACTCGTCCGAAAGATTAATTGCTGTAATAATATTGTACACAGATCACCTTGTCGGAATACTCTGCGTCATATAATACACCAATTCCTGTTTTTGTAAAGCGTTTCGGATTCTGCCCCTTGGGAACGCTCAGCAGATTTTCACGACATCCCTGATATCCGATCCAGTACTGCAGGATACCAAACGCGTCTGCCACCTTTCCGGTCGTATTGGCGGAAAGTGACAGATAAGAAGCATCTTTCGTCTTGTAATATGCAGTAGGATAATCAAAATCCGCGTTGCCGTCAACTACCCCCTTCAAAAATCCTGCGGCAATCTCATTGGCCTTGGTCGTTCTGGTGAGCACCGGGCTTCCGTTCTGTACCCGGCTGAACACACGGAATGCGGTTCCAAGATCATACACCTCGCGCTCCATGGAAGCAGTCACCTTGGTGTCAAACGTTCCTCTCGTCACCTCATTGATATCTTTGAGATCACAGTTCCCATTCAGAAGAAGCATGCCGTAGACATCGTTACCTCCCCAGTAGTCGACAAACGCCAGCACATGATCGGAATTGCCCTCCTTCTGATATTCGTAGGCAGCCACCGCCCCGGACGGTTTGGTTCCCTCATCGTTCTGGATCCCATAATACTTTGCACCGTTTTTGGTCACAATCCAGTTCTCTGATGCCTCCAGTTCGGAAGCCTTGGTATGGCTCTTCACCTGATTGCCGTAATTGAAATACGGAGAGATCGTAAAGATCTCAACGACCGTCTGCTGGACAAAGCCCACGGCGATGTAATTGGAATAATCCGCGGACGGATTGTAGATCCAGAGCTCCACTCCAAGCTGGTTGACATCCTTGCGGTCCGGATTCTCCTTGATCGCGGCCTTGACCTCATTTTCGGTCATGCCCAGTCTCACCGCAATGTCTCCGACCTGCAGCGTATCTTCCGCTACATTCTGCGGAACCTCATGCTTCGCAACGGTATTGGAGCTGTCCTGCGCCGTGCCGTCATCCGGATCTGCCGAATTGGCAGGAGAATTGGATGCGATCGGACGGTTGGTCACACTCGGTCCATCCGTCGGCACCGGTGCCTGATAATCATTGTTCACCTTGATCTTGCAAGTCAGCTTCTTGGTTTTTTTGACACCTTTTACCTTATAGACCACCTTGGCAGTAATCCTGGCATTTCCCTCTGAAACCGCCTTCACCTTACCCTTTTTCGATACTGTGGCAACCTTCTTTTTGGAACTCTTCCAGGTCACCTTGACCACCTTCACCTTCTTGATCTTTAAGGTGGTCTTTTCCCCGGATTTCAGGGTAATCTTTGTCTTATTTAATTTCGGAGCAGCCGCAGCCGATGCCAGATCAGCCGGCGCCAGACTGCCGGTCAGAAGCGTGGCACACAGTGCCAGAGCCATAAGTTTTCTTCTCTTCATAATCCCCGTTCCTTTCCTGTTACTTGGTAAACAGATACAATACCGCAGCCACGCCCTCATCTTTATCGTATGAGGCTCCGATACCGACATACTGATATGAGCGCGGATTCTGTCCCGACGGCACACTGAGCAGGATGTCCCTGCAGGCCGCGTAGCCGATCCAGTACTGGAGTGTTCCCATGGCATCCGCTGTCTTTTCGGCATTCATGCTGCCAAGGGAAGTCATCACTCCCACATGTTCTTTGAAATAACTGTTTGCGCTGTCCTCGTCTGTCTCACCTGACAGGAGATCTTTACAATACTGCGCTGCGGCGAGATTGGCCTCGGTATTCTCCGACAGGATCGCTTTCCTGTTCGTCACATTTTTCTGGACACGGAATGCCATCGCCAGATCATAGATCTCTTTTTCCATGCTGTAGATCACCTGTGCATCTTCGTAATCTCCCTTGGAGTCCTCATTGATATCCTTGAGGGTGTATGCGCTGTCAAGCACCATGGCTCCATAGGTTGTCCCACCCCCAAACGCATCCATGAATGCGATCACATGATCGTCACTGCCCTGATATTCGTAGGCTGCGGAACCGCTCGCCTTCTGAGTGCTTCCGTCGCTGTTGGTCTTGTAATATACCTTGGACGCAGCCCAGTCTCCACTCTCGAGTTTACTGTAACTGTCTCCTCCAAACAGGATTCCTTCATATGAGAAGTACGCAGAAATGGTCATCATCAATGCCACCTTGCCATCCGCATATCCTACCAGCATATAATTCTGATAATCCCCACCCGGATTGTAGACTTCCACCTGCATTCCGAGCTGATTCTGATCGGTGCGCACCAGACTGTTCACAACGGACGCATGCACCTGATCCATGCTCATGCCCATCGTGACTGCCATCGTTCCAACCGTCAATGTTCTGGACGTCCCGGCGGACGGAAGAACCCGGCTGGACTGGCCGTCTGCCGGTCTGTTTGATGGCGGTGTGCTCTGCTGCGGTGCATCCGTCTGCGACGGCGGTGTACTCTGCTGCGGTGCATCCGTCTGTGTCGGCGATATACTCTGCTGCGGTGTATTCGTCTGCGTTGGTGATG
>ERZ1034984.2696-NODE-2696-length-13922-cov-16.844018_pt1 | contig 13922 bp, 9 predicted proteins | sample MGYA00520589_ERZ1034984 | MGnify/ENA primary metagenome ERZ1034984 (study PRJEB33766, sample SAMN09781790) | gut metagenome | biome: gut microbiome | host: Homo sapiens | place: Madagascar | study: EMG produced TPA metagenomics assembly of the PRJNA485056 data... | reverse complement strand
ATTTATTTACTTTGCACTCACATTATATTAATTAAACAATTGACTATGCAACAAAAGGTAAAATTAGCAATGATTGCTCTCTGCTACAGCCCATTGCTCTTCGCTCAGAACGCCACCGAGCAGAAGATAGCAAAGGGATTGGACGAGAATGCATTCACATTCACCGAAGCACAGTTGGGTGAGGATGACGATATGTCACAGAACGTCACCATTCTGAATTCTAACTCAAATGTTTACGCATCAGAGGCAGGCTACCTGTTCTCGCCAGTGCGTTTCCGTTATCGTGCCTTCAATCAGAAGTACAATGATGTGTACATCAATGGTGCTCCCATGAACGACATGGAGTCTGGTCAGTTCCGCTTCTCTAACATCGGAGGTCTGAACCGATTCTCAAGAAACGTTGACTTTGCCTTGCCTTTCGAGGGCAACAACTACTCCATGACAGGTATGGGAGGCAGCAACAACTATGACTTCCGCGCCGGAAGCATGCAGACTGGCCACTATGCTTCTGTGGGAGTTGCCAACCGCAACTACACGCTTCGTGGTCTTTATACCTATAGCAGTGGATTCAACGACAAGGGATGGGCCATCTCAGCGGGTCTTACCTATCGTTGGGCAAACCGCGGTTATGTAGAGGGAACCTTCTACAATGCGCTGTCTTACTACTTCGGTGTACAGAAGAAGTGGGACAACGGTCACTCCCTGAGCTTCACCACATGGGGCAATCCTACAGAGCGCTCTACACAGGGAGCAGCAACCGACGAGACTTACTGGCTCGCCAACGACTACTATTACAACCCATACTGGGGATACTATAATGGTCATAAGCGCAACTCACGCGTTGTGAACGACTTTGCACCATCAGCTATCGCTACATGGGACTGGAATATCAACGACAAGATGAAGCTCACCACCTCTGTCTTTGGCAAGTACTCTATGTATAAGAGCACCAAGCTCAACTATGCCAATGCTGAGAATCCGCAGCCAGACTACTGGAAGAACCTGCCAAGCAGCTACTACGACATCTGGAATGCTGACGCGCTGGGCAACAACTCGTCTACACTCCAGAGCTGGTACAACTCTTACAACTACTGGACAGCAAGCAAGGCCAACCGCCAGATTGACTGGGATCGCCTCTATTATGCCAACACTCAGGCTGCCAACCAGGGCCATGATGCACTCTACTTCATCCAGGCCAAGCACAGCGACAACCTGATGGTCAACATGGCGTCCACCCTGTCGGCTAAGGTTACCAAGCGCTCTACTCTCGTGGGCGGACTGGTATTGGGCAGCAACAGCAACCGTCACTATCAGACCATGGATGACTTGCTCGGTGCTTCCTTCTTCCATAACATCAATACTTATGCGCTCGGCACCTATCCTGCCGATGACCCAAGAGTGCAGTACGACCTCAACACAGCAGGACCTAACAACCTCGGCTCTCTCGTTTACGAAGGCGACAAGTTCGGTTATGACTATAAGATAGAGGTAATGAAGGGCTTGCTCTGGACTTCCTACACTGCTGAGATGGGACGTTTCCAGACCATGATAAGCGGCAAGCTCGGTCAGACCAATATGCGTCGTCATGGCTATATGCGCAACGGTATGGCTGCCAACAATTCTGAGGGCAACAGCCGTATAGCACGCTTCGGCGAGGGCGGTGCCAAGGGTAGCATCAACTTCGATGCCGGCAAGGGTCATGTATTCAAGATTGGTGTAGGCTACGAGTGGCGTCCACCAATGGCCAACGCTGCATTCATCTCTCCTGAGATCTGCAACGACTACGTGCTCAACCTTGGCGACGAGCATGTCTTCAGCAGCGAATTCAGCTATCAGTATCAGAATGCCTGGGTACACGCCAACGTCAACGCATACTATAGTCGCCTCGACCACGTCACAGAGTGGCAGAACTTCTACAACGATGACGAGAACTCGTTCACCTACCTCAGCATGACAGGATTAGAGAAAGAATACTATGGTATCGAGGCTGGTCTCGACTTCAAGGTGGCTTCTTTCCTTAACTTCAAGGCCATCGGAACCATCAGCGACGCCAAGAACATCAACAATGCCAACGTGAACTACATGCTCTCCAAGTCGGCAGAGGTGGTTAAGGACTACGCATATATTAAGGACATGCGCGAAAGCGGAACTCCTCTTACTATCGGTAGCCTCGCACTCGACTTCCATAAGAGCGGCTGGTTCGTCAACCTCAACGCCAACTGGTACGACCGCATCTATTTGTCATACTCACCAAGCTATCGCTACCAGTCTTCTCTGAAGAACCGCGACATGCTCTTCAACGACGAGCCTCTCCCAGGTTCTGTTGACCAGGCTAAGGGTCACGGCGGATGGATGGTAGACGGAAGCATCGGCAAGAGCATCCGCCTCAAGCACGGTAGTCTGAACTTCAACCTCATGATAACCAACATCCTCAACAACCGCAAGATTGTTTCAGGTGGTTACGAGCAGAGCCGAAGCGACTATACCCTCAACAAGGAAAACGAGGCCAAGGATCGCGTCTACAAGTTCTCTAAGAACCCTAAGAAGTATTACGTATTCGGAACCAACGGAATGTTCCAGGTATCATACAGATTCTAAAAGAAGAGAAAGATATGAAAAAGTTAAAATATATCGCAATGGCATTTGCTGCCCTGCTCTTGGCTTCATGCATGGGCGACGGTTATGCTGATTCCGTGGGAGAAAAGGATTATACCGGCCCTGCCATCGGCAACAACAAACTGGAGGCTACTAATGTCATCACCATCTCCGAACTGAAGGAGAAATATGCCACACAGATAGAACGCGGCCTGTACAAGCAGGTGGACGAGGACATCAAGATATTGGGTATCGTCACAGGTAACGACCTCGGAGGCAACCTCTACAATCAGGTTTGCCTGCAGGACAAGACGGGCGGTATTTTGGTTTGCATCGGCAAGAGCGGACTCTATGGCGAACTGCCTGTAGGTCAGCAAGTGCTTATCGACTGCAAGGGCCTCTACATCGGTGGCTACGGCAAGCAGGCTGAGTTGGGCGGTGTCTATACCAACACCAACAAGGGCTCACAGTCTATTGGTAAGGTAGACCGCTACGTATGGGAGAAGCACTACAAGATTATCGGCGAGGCCGACGAGGCCAAGGCTGAGGCAATGGTTGAGGTATTCGACCAGACTAAGATCAAGGATGCCGACTATCTGAAGTCTTGCTCAGGCAAGCTGATGAGAATAGAGGGCGTAACCTTCGCCGATGCCGGCAAGAAGGTATTTGCTGATTCTAAAGACAAAGACAACGCCAACTGCGTAAACCGCGGTTTCTCTGGCATCAGCACCAACAATCTGGTGATTCGCACTTCTGCCTACGCCAAGTTTGCTAATGCTCTCCTGCCAGAAGGTATACAGAGTGTTACAGGTATCTTCACACGTTATGCAGGAAAAAGCAACGACACATGGCAGATTCTTATCCGTACAATTGACGACGTGCAGTTACTCAAGGGTACAGAGCAATGCCCTTACACTGTGAAGGAAGCTCTCAAGTTGATAAACGACGGAAAGACTACCGGAGCTATGGTCTATACAGAAGGTGTCATCTGCTCTGAGCCAAAGGTAAATCTACAGTATGGTGATGCTGAATTCTACATCTCTGTAGACGGCAAGGGTATGAATGCTGACGGAACTGGCGATCCTGCCAATACCATCAAAGTATACCGCAACCACTATCTCAACAACGAGAAGTACACCGAGGCCAACAAGGACTTGATCAAGAATGGACAGAAAGTTGTCATCTGCGGCAAGCTCATACTCTTCCAAGGCACTACACCGGAAATCGACAAGGAAAACTATATCGTTTCCATCAAATAAAACTAACTCAAGTAGAAAACTATAAAAAGAATAATCAATATGAAAAAGTTCATTTATTCATGCTTGTTCTTGGCTATGGCAGCCATGACATTTAGCAGCTGCGAGGACGTTCCTGCTCCTTACAATATGCCTACAGAGAATGAATCTCAGAAAGTTCAGCCTGCAGGTACAGGTACAGCCGCCGACCCATTCAATGTGGCAGGTGCAGTAAAGTACATCGAGGATGGCGGAAGCGAATCTGAGTTGAAATACGTTAAGGGTAAGGTGGTATCAATCGAAAAGTTTGATGAAAGCTATGGTAGCATGAAATATTATATTTCAGACGACGGAACTCCTACCAACCAGTTCTATGTATTCAATGGCTATGCTGGTCCTAACCGCACTAAGTTCTCTGGCGCAGACGCTCTCAAGGCGGGCGACGAAGTTGTTATCTGCGGTAACCTTATCGTATATAGCGGAACCAAAGAGTTTCAAACAGGCAACTACATTGTATCTCTTAATGGCGAAGGTGGAACAACCACACCTGATACTCCTACCACTGGAAAGGGTTCAGAGAGCGATCCATACACCGTAGCAGAAGCTATCGCAGCTATCAAGGCAGGCGCTCCTACCAGCGAGGTTTACGTGACAGGTATCGTTTCTGATGTTTATTTTTACAATGATCAATACAAGAGCCTTTCTTACTACATCTCTGACGATGGTAAGAGCAAGGACATGCAGGTTTATTCTGGTAAGGGCTTGAATGGTGCAGACTTCACATCTAAGAATGATTTGAAGGTTGGTCAAAAGGTAACTATCAAGGGTATCATCAAGTCATTCACCAACAAGAATGGTACAGAAATCATGGAGGTTGACAAGAACAGCACTATCACCAAGATAGAAGGCGAAGGCACTGGCGGCGAAGTTACTCCAAAGCCAGATACTCCAGACACAGGCAATGGCAAGATAACATTTGCCGACGACCACAGGACTCTTACGCTTGAAAACAGCAATGCAACTGCTGGTGAAAGCGTGTCTTTTGACTTCACTGCACAGAACTACGAAAATCAGACAGACATGACAACTATAAAGTTGTCTGATGGAACAACTATCACCTTTGATGCTAATGGTGAGAAAAATGGTTCAAAATACTACACTTCAGGAACTGCAGTTCGCGTTTACAAGAATAACAAGATTATCGTAAAGGGTACAAAAGAAATTGCAAAGATCATCTTCCACTGCAATGCACCATATACAAACAAAGGTGAAACTGTTAATTGCGACGGTAATGAGACTGCAACCATAAACTTCTCTGGCAAGACTGCAACCTACACCAATGTGTTTACAGGTACAACAGGTGGTGGTGTTCAACTTAGATTCTCATCTATCGAAATTGTTTATGCCAAGTAATCCACTCAATTACAAATAACTTTAACTATCCCCATTGCCTCTCATCAGGCAATGGGGATTTTTGTTTCCAGCTATGCCCATCGCTTGGTCCCTCGATGAACACGCGATGGGGAGCTGGTGAACAAGGGACGAGCAACCATTGCCCACGCGACGGGCAACGTATGCCCAAAACAAGGGCCACAACTTGGGCAACGTATCTGTGAAAATAAAAAACAGAGTAAAAGAAAGAAAAACAGGTAGAAAGATTTGGAGGAAAGGAAAAAAAGTCGTAACTTTGCACCCTGTTAAGTCAAAAGGCTATAATGGGCATGCACCGAAAGGACATGAAATGATGCGAAGAACATCCCCATGACGTCTAATTTTAATAACCCAAATAAAAGTAAAAACAAAATGAAAAAAGGTATTCATCCAGAGAACTATCGTCCAGTAGTATTCAAGGATATGTCTAATGGCGACATGTTCCTCTCACAGTCAACTTGCAAGACCAACGATACTGTTGAGTTCGAAGGCGAGACTTACCCAGTAGTAAAGATTGAAATCTCAAGCACCTCTCACCCATTCTATACAGGTAAGAGCAAGCTCGTTGATACAGCTGGTCGCGTTGACCGCTTCATGAACCGTTACGGCAAGTTGAAGAAGTAATATACCTTTTTATATATAAGGATATATTATCAATACGAGATAGAAGGTGCGTTCTAACGTAGTTGCATATGCGTTAGTGCGCACCTTTTACCTTTTCTTTATCACCCCACTCTTCTTATAAGATTCATCCTAACATCTTATTATCTATTTTATCATCTAACATTCACTATGTTATGAAACAAATCAAGATTTATTTATTCGCTCTCCTCGCTGTGCTCTCTATGGCAGCCTGCAGCAGCGACGACGGAGACGGAAATGGTTCGAATGAAATCAACACCAACAAGAACGTAGTAACAACCGACAAGGCTGTCACTCGACTGGAGTTTCCTAAACTGAAAGGCGGAAACAGCATTATCCGTGTTTATCGTGATGGTAACAGCAAGCAGTACGACCCGGACAACGTAAACTATTCTGTAGAATGGGATTGCGACAAGAAGTCGCAGCGTTGGTCTTGCTACATCATCACCAAAAGCAACAGAGCCAAGAATACAAATCGCTATTATAGTGAAAGCAACCAATACCCCAATGATCCAGAGTTGGCAGCTTCAAACAGATGGGAGAAAGACTACATCTACAGATCAGGCTTTGACCACGGACACATCTGTCCTTCGAACGACCGTCTGTACAGTTTAAATGCCAACACGCAAACTTTCTATCTCACCAATATGCAGCCACAATATAGCGTCTTCAATGGAAGTCATCCCAACCATAAGTATGAAGGGCTTTGGATTAAAATGGAGAACTATCTGAACGGATTCAAACTCAATGACACAGACACCATGTACGTATGCAAGGGTGGTACTATTGACAAAGAAGAAAATATCTTGATGCGTATTCAAAACAAACTGATTGTCCCCAAGTATTTCTTTGTGGCAGTCCTCGTCAAGAAGATGGTCAAGGGACAGGCTTACTACAAGTCTATCGGCATGTGGTTCCCTCACACCAATGTATATCATGGAGACGACAAGCTGTCTGATTACACCATGAGCATCAAGGATTTGGAAGCAAAGACTGGTATAGACTTCTTCTGCAATCTTCCCGACGATATCGAGCGGGATGTTGAAAGCAAAAAAACACTTAGCGACTGGGGAAGTATAGAAAAATAAGAAGTCAAAGGATAATAGCCATTTAGCTTGGTTTCCTATACACAAGTAATACTTCAGTAAGACAAAAAAGGAATCGCATGTTTCAAAAATTCATTACAGAACTGTCGAAACATGCGATTTTTTATTTGGCAACTTTGTATTTATCGTAACATCCTTCGTTATCTACGATTATTCAGTCGAGAAGAGTCTGCCTTGAGAGGCTTGATGGTCGCACCCCTGCCAAACGACTTCTTAATGGTCTTCTCATTGGTCTTAGAAGAACCGAAGGCCTTGGCTTGGCTTGTCTGGTTGACACGTTCCAAGTCGATGTAAATCACATCGCCCTTCACCTTACCAGTACCTATCATATAGCCCCAGAAAGTATCCACGTCATATCCCTTTTCTGCCCCTAAGTGGAAGCCTGCCTGTGAAGAACCATGGTCCATGACAAACGTAGCCCCAGAGTTCTTATACTGGATATAAATATCGTAATTATCATCAATATACCATTTAAACTCCAAGGTCTGTTGATCCGCTACAGAACCATCATCGTTATACTTATAGTCAGTCTCCACGCCCTCTCCACTCAAAGCATCACGAGTGTTAGCATATTGGAAGAACTTCATATCGGCATAGAACTCATTAGTCTGTCGTGACTGCCCATCATCTGAAAGATAAGAATAGGTTACTGGTCCATACCATTCGCCTGTAAGCAACTGTGCCTCTTCCACAAGTCCATTATTCTGCGAACCTCCTTGCCAACCATTATTCCAATCATTGTTGCTCCATCCCCAATCATCATAATGGTCGTACCAACCATAAGGATCATACCAATAATCATCACCATCGCAGCTGGTCATTGTAAGCGACATGGCAGCTATCACAGCCATTGTCAGCAAAGAATATACTTTTTTCATATCAATAGTAGTTTAATCAGAATTTATTTGTTTTCCGGGAAGAATCGCTTCGGCAGCATGGTGCTGTCGTTCTGCTCCTGAGCACTCTCCTGCTGTTCTTCTTTGTTATTACTGCGTGTCTTGGCGTAGCCGTAATATCCCCAAGAATTATACCAGTTGTCGGAACCATACCAGTAATAATTGTCCCAGTCGGGCGTATCTACCTTCACAAACTGGAAGCTAATCCATCTATTCGTACTGTTGAAGTCAATATCACCATAGAAGTAACCATTGTCGTCAAGATGATAGTTGCGGATGACAGCCTTCTCCTGTGTGTCACGGAAAGTGATATAAATGGTTGTGCCACTCACCTTCCAGTAAATGCGGTTGGCTACATAGTCCCAGGGCGCATTGCTATAATAGTCTATCCAATAGCCATCACCAGAATCATACCCCGAATTGAAGGTTACCTCAGACATGTTTGACTGATAATAACGATCATCGTAATACAGCTGCGTCTGCATATATCCCTTCCAATTTCCATTGAGAGCATAAGCAATATCTGCATCCTCATCACATGAAGTGAGCGAGAGCATCATGACTGCCATAAATATCATTGAGAAGTAATAAGTAATCTTTTTCATATCGCTTTTGTTTATAAGTTAATATTTTCGTTAAATTCTGGTGCAAAGATACCTTATTCTTTTCTTAGGGCAAAGGGAATAGTAGATTATTTTAAGGAAAAATCCCTATTAAAAAGCGGATTTTCCCTAAAATGTTTGGAAATGTCAAGTTTAATGCCTAACTTTGTACCAAACTTTATCAAAAAAAGCATGAAACGCTTACATTTTTTAATTATACTATCATTTATAACAATCTTTTCATCAGCAGAACCCTATTGCGATGTCAGAAAGTTTTCAATCCTCGATGGACTTGCAGCCAACTCCATTTCCGATTTGGCACAAGGCTACGACAATATGATGTGGTTTGGCACCTGGAATGGTCTGTCCTATTACGACGGCTATCATTTCAAGACATTCCGTGACGAGCCCGACGACATCGACATCATGAGTACCAACCGCATACTCTCCATCTTCCCAAGCCCAGACAACAATGTGTGGGTAGTCACCTTCGACCGCAAGCTATACATCTTCGATACAGAGCAATGCCAGTTTATCAAGGTTGGCACGATGCTCTGCAAGCGTTTCGGCATCCATTTGGAGTCGAGCGAGATATATCCACTCGCCAATGGACACACCTGGATTACGACTCACAAACAGAACTTCCTGATTCGTGTAGGTCAAGGAAAGGACATAGAGAGCATGAAGCCCGAGCTCATCAAGGTGGGCGAAAAAGGACTGCGAAGCGGCAACGTATGGTTTATCAAGCAAGACAAGCGAGGCCGTGAATGGATTCTCACCGACAAGGGAACATTCATCTACGGCAAAAACTTCCATACCTCTACGCCCTTCAAGTGGTTCAGAGAAGTGGGCAACACCATCTTCCTCGCCACGACTGATGGCAAGGTGGCAGTCTACGACAAGCAGAACCATCTCTCCTGGATTCCCATGCCAGCAGGCGTCACTCGCATCAACGAGCTGAAGAATACTGGTTATCAGTTGATTATCGCTACCAACATAGGACTCGTAGTGTACAATCCACGCACATTCAAGACCGACGTCATCAGTGTGCAGAATCCCAACCAGCCCGTAGCAGAAGTGAAGAAAGCCTACGTAGACAGACACAACATGGTATGGGCATTTACCGAAGGACAGGGCGTGACCGTCATCAATCCTAAAACCATGTCAGCTAATTGGCTCTACGCTGATGCCCCTACCCCTGCCGACCGCACCATGAGTGACAACTTCTTCATCATGGAAGACGAACACGGCACTTTGTGGACTATCCCTAACTATGGCACCTTCAGCTACTACGATCGTAAGACAGGGAAACTCGTACCCTATATGCTGAGAAGCAACTCTGCAGGTAATTTCTATGTACCTCGCATTTCTAAATTCGTTGTTTCAGACCAAGGCATACTTTGGTTGACGGGTGTACACGGCTTGACTCAGGTAAACTTCAAGTTCCACAACTACTCCATGATCAAGCTCGATGAAGGAGAATCGGAAGTAAGAGCCATGGCTTACACTAACAACGGATTCCACTGGGATGGTTTCAAGTCGGGACACCTCAAGATCAGCGACAGCCACTTCAAAAAGATTGGTTATCTGCAGTCCAACGGACAGATCAGCCAGAAGCAGACACCCTTCTCACGCTCAGGTATTTATGCCATCTATCAAGACATAAAGAAAAGAATGTGGATAGGCACAGACGGCGACGGACTGTATCTGTATGACCGAAACACCATGCGCCATTTCCGCTACAATGCATCCGACAGAAATTCCCTCCCGGGCGACAGCATCTATGATGTGGTGAGCGACCGACAGGGCAACATCTGGGTAGCCACATACGGAGGAGGCTTGGCACTTATGCGTGAAGACCCACAGGGCAACATCACATTCCTTACTCCTCGTAACGGACTGAGATGGCCAAAGAAATATTACAGTAAAGTACGTAGAATCACCTGTACCGCCAGTGGCGAAATACTCATCGGAACCACAGGCGGCCTCGTCACCTTCAAGGAAGAAAAGCGCCCTTCCAAAAACATACAATTCCACACCACTTCCTACAGGGAGAACGACACGACATCTCTCACAGCTCCTGACATCAACTTCATTCTGGTGCGTTCCAACGGCGACACCTATGTATCGAGCATCGGAGGAACCCTCGACAAGATAACAAGCGAAAACCTGCTGCTGGACAATCTGAAGGTGAGATTCTGCAATTTCATCAATACCAGCGAGGGTAATGTGCAGAGCATGATAGAGGACAACAATGGCAACATCTGGCTCATCAGGGAGTCGAGTGTCGATAAATACAACCCCAAGACAAGGAAGCTGACCGTCTTCGGTCCCAACGACTTCGACCTCAACATGACCTTCTCGGAGGCACGACCCATTCACGACCCTGTAACCGACAACATCACAGTAGGCACTGCTACGGGCAGCCTGACGTTCAACCCCGCGAGACTGAAGCAGACCGACTATCAGCCCCGCATTATCTTCACTGAGCTGCACTACAACGGAAGCAACGAGAACATACCTATCCTGCACCAGAAGAAGATAGTCATCCCAGCCAACAAACGCAACCTGTCCATCAGCTTCGCCGCACTCGACTATACACGCAAGTACCAGCAGTACTATAAATACCGCATCGACGGACATACCCCCGAAGGCGTATGGATCGACCTTCGAGGACAGAACCGCATCGGCTTCAACCGAATCTCGCATGGCAACTATGTGCTCAAGGTCATCGCCACCAATACACATGGCAAATGGAGCAAACACGTGGCTTCGCTGGAACTTGACGTGCAACCGACGTTCTGGGAAAGCATCTGGGGCAAGCTGCTCATCATCCTCATCATTGCCGGTGTTACGGCTTTGTGTTTCATCACATACAACAAGCAGCAGAAGGAACGCATCAACCACGAGATGAACGAGATGAAGAACAGGTTCTTCAGCAAGGCTTCACACAAGCTTCGCACTCCACTCACGCTCATCGGAGGTCCGATAGACGAGGTATTAGAGAAGGAGGACAACCTCTCTACCGAGAGCCGCAGCCTGCTGCAGATGGTTCAGCGCAATGCCAAGGAGATGCTCTATATGCTCAACAAGATGCTGAAGTTTGACAACGGAAGCGACTTCTATCTTGACGAAGGAAGCGATCAGGCATTCGTGTCAAGCGAGAACAACGGCAGCATCAGCGACGAGACAGCCAAAGGCTATCTCAAGGAAGTAGAAGAGACAGAAGAGGACGACAAAACAGAACAGGCGGAAAAGGACATCACCATCCTCGTCGTTGAAGACAACCCCGACCTGCGCCAGTTCCTCTTCACCATCCTCAAGACAGACTATAATGTACTGCTTGCCGAAAACGGCAAGGAAGGCTTGGTAATGGCAAGAAACAAGATGCCTGACTTCATCCTTACCGACGTCACCATGCCTGTGATGGACGGTTTCACGATGGTACACTACATCAAGCAGGACACCAACACCGCCCATATTCCTATCATCGTACTGTCGGCTAAAGCCAGTGTGGAAGACCACCTGCGAGGCTTCGAGGAAGGTGTGGACGGTTATCTCACCAAGCCGTTCTCGGCCACCTACCTCAAGGGACGCATCGAGGCTGTCATCAATCAGCGTCATGCCCTGCAGCAAGACATGCTGAAACAGATACAACGAGCCGAGGGTGCCGAATTCCATATCACGCACGAATATCCACAGACAGCATCCGGACAGGGCGACAACAGAAGCCCGGCTACTAATAAGCGCATGACGGAAGAGGACGCTCTGACCGAGAAGATTGTACAGTTCATCAATGAGAACATGAGCAATCCCGACCTCAAAATCGACGACATCGCCGTAGCCATGGGTATGAGCCGCAGCGTGCTCTACGGCAAGATCAAGAATGCTGTGGGCATGAAGCCTATCGACTTCGTACGCCACATCCGCATCATGCGTGCCACCGAGTTGCTCTGCAATACCGACGAAACACTTAGCAGCATCGCCTACTCTTTGGGCTTCAGCGATCCTAAGTATTTCTCGAAGGTATTCAAAAAGGAAATGGGTATCATTCCAAGCGAATATAGAGAAAATTCAAAGTAATAACACTTTTTTATACCTGGTGCACGAAAAAAACGAGAATTTACACCTTGATTCTGTACGAAAGCAGTACCTTTGCATCAGTTCTTAGAAAAGTTAAATGATAGTTTAATTCTTGAATACTCCTTTCCTTCAACAACGAAAGGAATATTCAAAGTGATCCGGGGATTGTGAAATTCCCGGATTTTTTTATAAAAAAATATCAGTAACTATAGACACATATGAAAGAAAAATCGTATCTTTGCACTCGTTAAAGATACGATAACTGAGATAAAACTATAAAAAGATACATAAAGAAAATGAGAACCGTTTACGAATTCTCTGTCAAGGACAGAAAGGGAAAGGACGTTTCCCTCAAGGAGTATGCCAACGAGGTGCTGCTCATCGTCAACACAGCCACGAAGTGTGGCTTCACCCCACAGTATGAGGAACTGGAAAATCTCTATGAGAAATATCACTCACAAGGTTTTGAAATCCTCGATTTCCCTTGCAACCAGTTTGGTCAGCAGGCACCCGGTACCGACGAGAGTATTCATCAATTCTGCAAGCTTACTTACGGCACAGAGTTTTCACGCTTCAAGAAGATAAAGGTAAACGGTGATGATGCCGCTCCTCTTTACAAGTTCCTCAAGGAGGTGAAAGGTTTCGCTGGCTGGGACGAGTCACACCCTCTCTACCCTGTCCTCGACAAGATGCTGAGCGAGGCCGACCCCAACTACAAGGAGAGTGCCGACATCAAGTGGAACTTCACAAAGTTCCTCATCAACAAGAAAGGTCAGGTTGTTGCCCGCTTTGAGCCTACCGAGAAGTTTGAGAATATCGCCAAGCAAATAGAGGAACTTCTGAATTCATAAGAATCAACGAATATGTGCAATATCGCTACTTTCTGATATCGCCATCATCGTTTGTAGGAATCTATCCCTCAAACATCAAAAAAGCCAAATGTTTTACTTGCATGAAACATTTGGCTTTTCTATTTACACATCTCTTGCCACATGGCTGTCAATACAGAAGAATCACACCACAGAATTTACAGACCTCATTTGGATATATATTTCCTACCATTGCAGATAACAAGACCATGATAGCTATCATCCACACGCTGTCCGTTCATATTGTATATCGCAGCTTTCGCGGGCTGCGGCTTTGACGTAACTATTGCACTGATGCCTGTGAGCACTTTCTGTGTGATATCTTCGAAACGGCCATTTTTCTTCTCCTTATGCTCACTCTTTGGAGCTTGATAGAAGCGATAATAGGTGTCGCGAGACACATTCAATATATCCTCCGTCTGCGTTTCCTGATCACCATAGCTGAAGATGATATTGGTTCCAT
>ERZ1034984.2689-NODE-2689-length-13932-cov-24.635944_pt1 | contig 13932 bp, 9 predicted proteins | sample MGYA00520589_ERZ1034984 | MGnify/ENA primary metagenome ERZ1034984 (study PRJEB33766, sample SAMN09781790) | gut metagenome | biome: gut microbiome | host: Homo sapiens | place: Madagascar | study: EMG produced TPA metagenomics assembly of the PRJNA485056 data... | reverse complement strand
GTTATAGATTAAGCGATTCTTGAGCCAAGATTAATGTTGGATGAGTTTTTGGGTGGCAGCGGGAAAAGTATTAGACCTCGATAGCGGGAGATGGTGGGCCGGTATCAAGCCGGCGTCAGAAATGGGATAAGCAAGGCGTATGGATCGCACGGATCAAAATCACGTTGCAAAAGTATGAAAATATCCTACAATTGCAACATGAAGTACTTTAGCAACATAGCGGCGATAAGCGAGCTTTCCGAGAGTGAGGGCGTGTTTACCACAGCCCAGGCGGCTCGCATGGACATTTCTCGAGATGCGCTGGCGCACTCATGCCGCGTGGGGCGTCTTGAGCGGATATGCCACGGCGCCTACCGGATGTCGGGCACGCAGCGCCGAGACACCGATGAGCTCAACGCTCTTTGGAAGCTCACCAATCCCTCCCTTTGTGCGTGGGAGAGAAAGCGCCAGTGGGATGGCATCACTGTGAGCGGTACGACGGCGGCGAACCTTCAGCAAATCGGCGATTTCTTTCTGTCCCCCTACAGGATGACCGCGTCCATGCGCATCAATACGAGAAACGAATCCCTTTCTTTTGTAAAGCGCGAGATTGCGGAGCAGGATATCGTCTGGCTCGACGGCCTGCCGGTAACCAAACCCGAGCGCACGCTTGTCGATCTTTGCCTCGATTGCGAGGACCCCTCATTAATTATCGATGCCTATAACGACGCACTTGGGCGAGGGCTCGATATGCAGCGGCTGAAAGAACTCGTAAGGGAGAACTCTAAAACCGCCAAACGACGCGAGTTGATGATGCCTTTGTTGATGGTACTGAACGGGTAATGCGAAACGGAGGACATGGTGAAGTACAAAACGCCTGCCGCATTGGAGATGGCTGTTAGGAATGCCGCAAGGCAGTTTTAAATGAGCGCCGAAACGTGAATAATCGTGCTGCGACTGTCACGTTATTGCCGGTAGCGCTACCGTTCGCATGATTTGGGTGCCGGTAAGTGATAATTGATTAATGGCCGCTGCTATACTTATCGATTATGATGCTAGTAAGATTGGCTTTGGATGGAATCGATGCAGCTTGAGCCCGAACCGAGGATTTTAATTGAAAGCCTAAGAGATATTGGGTATTCGTTTAATAGTGCACTAGCTGATATTGTTGACAATTCTATTACCGCGAAGGCAAGGAATATCTCAATCCTTGCTATTCCTTCTGATGACTTCAGAATTGCAATCATTGATGACGGTGAGGGGCTTGGCAGAGATGAGCTAATGCATGCCATGAGGCTCGGTAGCACTGATCCGAGGTGCAAGCGGAATTTGAACGATCTCGGGCGTTTTGGTCTCGGGTTAAAAACCGCTTCATTTTCACAATGCAGAAGGCTGACGGTTGTGTCAAAGAAAAACGGTGAAGTGAATGCCTTCACGTGGGATCTCGATCTTGTTGCCAGTGAAAACAAATGGACAGTTTTGGAACAGAAAAGAACGGACTCCATTCCGTTTATTGGAGAGATGAACGAGACGGGTACGCTTGTTCTTTGGGAAAAACTTGATCGTCTAACCGGGGTAAATGGATCCGGAAAAGCCAATTACGACAGAATTATAAGTGAGGCTCAAGATTACCTCTCTCTTGTATTTCATCGTTACTTAGCGGGAGAACGTGGGCTCAAGCGCATTAAGGTCAATGTGAATAATCGCACGCTTGACCCCATCGATCCATTTAATGTTAGCAATCAGGCGACGCAACCATCGCCTGTCGAAAATGTTTGTCCCGGCGTTACGATGCAGGCGTTTACTCTTCCGCATAGGTCAAATTATGCTTCAGATACAGAGTATGAAAAGTTTGCTCTTCCTGGTGGTTACTTAAAGAATCAGGGAGTCTTTCTCTATCGCGCGAAGCGCTTGATACTGCATGGAACTTGGTTTGGGATTGCCAAGAAAACCGCTCTCACCCAGTTGTGCCGCGTGAAGATTGATATTGATGTTAACCAAGATGAAGCATGGAAAATTGACGTTAAGAAAGTGTCCGCTCAGCTTCCGGAAGAAGTAAGGGCGAGTATCAAACAATTGATTGCTCATATTGGTGCGCCTTCAAAAAGAGTTTATCGTCGTCGCGGCGCCAGGTTAACGAGGCCTGAGGTATATCCGGCTTGGAATGCGATAAAAACTGGAGTCAAGACCCTTTATTGCATTAATCGCCAAAACCCAATTCTTGATAGCTTCAATTCATCTCTTGATGATGATCAGAGGGCTGCTTTCAAGACTGTTCTTTCGCTGGTCGAATCGTCATTCCCAACGGAATCTCTTTTTTACGAACTGTCGAATAACGAAGGGTCAGTTTGCTTTGAGGAGATGAAAGACGATGACTTTTGTAATGCTGCTCTCACTTTCTTTGGCTCATTAAAACAAATGGGGAAGGATGAGGATGACATCCTCTCCACTATGAGGTCAGTTGACTTGTTCGCCACACGTTGGAATGAAGTACTTGCCATTTTGGGAATCGAGGAGTGCTAAATGGACGCCACACTAGAGCAGTTCATCAATTACATTGACAACTCCGCCAGAGATAAACTAGAGAACGATGACGGCGTTCCCGAAGAGGCGGATGTTGCGGATACCTATTCGCAGTTCTACACTGCATTCGCGGGAATTTTCCCTGTATCTAAACAATGCGACAAGGATGATATCGTCCGTAGGCTTGTTGAGAAGTATTGTAGTGAGCTTACGATTAAGAAAAAGCTTGGCTTTGAGTTTAAGGATGAGGATAGCCATCCCTGGTTGAGTGAAGCAGAAGACTCGATCGAATGGTTCTACTGGAATCGCTATAGGCGATACTTGGTGCGCGATAAGAAATGGGCGCCCGCCGCGGTTAAGTCGATAGATAGGGACAGTCGCAACATCCTTGACTTAATGGCCAATCCTTTAGAGTGCGGCTCTTTTACAAGGCGCGGCCTCGTAGTCGCGTCCGTTCAATCGGGAAAAACTGCAAATTATATTGGGCTGATATCCCGCGCCGCCGACGCGGGATATCGAATCATTATCGTCATGGCCGGCGTGCATAATGTCCTGCGAAATCAGACGCAAGCTCGTCTTGAAGATGGTTTTACAGGTTTTAACATTGAGAACAGCACAGTCGAACCGGTTGGCGTTGGCAAGGGGAGCCAAGCCCGACGACCAATTGCCTGTACCTCGAGAGAGGCAGACTTTAGTACAGAACGAGCTAAGGCTTTAAGGTGCATCCAGCCGACGCAAACAAACGAACCTTTTTTGTTTGTTGTTAAGAAGAATAGTAAGTCTCTCCAGCAGGTAATTGAATGGCTGGATGCCAGCAATAGCCAGGATCAACCTCTGTTGCTCATTGACGATGAAGCGGATAATGCTTCGATTAACGGAAAATACAAGCTCGAAAAGCGAGAGAATGAACCGACCAAAATCAATGGGCAGATAAGAAACCTGCTTAACCTATTCAATAAGGCCTGCTATGTTGGCTACACTGCTACGCCATTTGCTAACGTTTTGATCGACCCTAGCGTTGACAGCGACGAGTATGGCAAGGACCTTTTCCCGAGCAACTTTATTTACACGCTTGAGGAGTCCTCCGACTACTTCGGTGCCAAAAAGGTATTCGGAGATTACGACGAGCCTACTCACAAGCACTTGCGTTTCATTGACGATGCGGACGATGTCCTTCCTGCAAAACATAAAAGTAGCTTTGAGCCCTTTATGCTTCCCCTTAGTCTAAAGGCGGCAATTCGTACTTTTGTATTGGCGACGACGATAAAGACACTTCGTTTTGACACTAATTTCCATTCAACGATGATGGTCAATGTATCTCCCTATAAGAAACCGCAGAATTGCATGCGGAATCTAGTTGAGGATTACCTTAACGACCTGAATACGGCGGCGAAATCCTATGGGGCCTTAAACCCGGAGGAGGCGCTTGAGGCTTCTCCGCACTTAAAGGATTTGAAAGCTACTTGGGAGCTGGAATATGCAGGCTGCGGTTTTGGCTGGAGCGAAATACAGCCACGTCTCTACGACCCGGATTATCATGTTCTGAGCATCAATACAGACTCAGGAGATGCTCTGGACTATGAGAACAGGAACGAGCGAGTTATCGCGGTTGGCGGATATAGGCTTTCTCGTGGTTTAACCCTTGAAGGGTTAACGGTCTCTTACTATTCGCGAAACGCCAGAGCATATGATGCACTGATGCAGATGGCTCGTTGGTTTGGATATAGGCCTCAGTATGAGGATCTTTGTCGTGTATGGATGACCGACGAGGCGGCGGGCTGGTACAAATACGTTGCCGATTCGACGGAGAATCTGTTCGATCAACTAAGGAGCATGCGCCAAGTTAAGCGCACTCCAAAGAATTACGTTTTGAAAATACGCCAGAGCCCTGATGCCCTGACCGTTACCGCGAGAAATAAGATGGGTGCCGGGCAAAAGGAAAAGGCCCCAATTGATCTAAACGAGGGATTCGTTGAAACGATTGCATTTGACAGGGACGCGGAGATAGTTGCCGATAACGAGGCGGCATGCAGGGACCTTCTTAGCGCAATAAAGGGGTATGCGGACTTCAAAGACGGGGGCTCTTATAGATATCTTTATAAGGGGGTTCCGGTCAAGTTTGTTACCGCTTTTCTAGAAGCCTATGAAAATGAAGATGGCCTTTCGCCAAAGTCTCAAAAAGCTCCAATCCTAAGCTACGTCAACGAACGGCTACTTGATGGCGAGCTGAAGGAATGGGACGTTCTCTTGGCACATGGCTCTCGATCAAATGATCCAATCGATTTGCCTGTTGATGGAACGGTCAGCATGGAGCAAAGATATCCCGGTAGCGCTTCGAACAATGATGTCGTTGTTGTCGGAGAGAAACATCGTTTATCCAGTCGTGGAGTTGAGGCCGCTGGCTTAAGTGCGGAAGAAAGGAAAATGGCGGAAGAACGATATGCTGCAGACCATAGCGGCGACAAGGCGAAAAACTGTTCTGATCTCTATTATCGTCAAATAAGGAGGCGGCCATTGCTGGTTTTGCATCCGATTTGCATGCGATTTGGAGAAATCAAAATTAAAGAAAAGAAGGAGGCCGGAAAAGAAGCTCCTTCCTGGTGGAAGAGCTGGGATGCTCAGGAATGCGTTTTCGGCTGGAGCATCAGTTTTCCGCACACCGATAAGCAAACGCGACCAGTCACTTACGTATTTAATTCTGTGGCACTGGAGAACATGATGCCGGAACCCGAAGATAGCGATGATGATTATGAAGACGACTAGCGATAATCCGTGGGAAGAGCTGCCTAGATCGCGTGGAAAGGGCGACTACAACACGAGAATGGTCGCACCCGATGTCAATCCCGATGCAAAAAGGATTTATTGGGCAAAGGGGCGCTCTAATCACCCTGCTTTTCTTGTTGAATATGACAGCAGCGAGACGGGGGCACCGGAGCCTCCCAAGTTTAAGAACATCTCTATTCGAGACATTGAATCGGAGCGCTCCATACTACTTGAGCTCCAAGACCAGGAAATGAAAGCCCAATTTCTCCGCTTATGTCTTGATATTGCCGACTCGGTGCAGAAAGCCCCCACCGTTGCGATGAGGAAGATGACCTTCATGAGGCTCGAGAAATGGGCTTCGTTTCTCAGGCCCGGGCGTGGTCCCCTCACAGCCGAGCAACAAAAAGGGCTTATCGGCGAGCTGCTTTTTCTTAAACGGGTTTCCGCTGCCATTTACGAGCCGTCGAATGCCTTGAGTGGCTGGACAGGGCCAGAACGCTCTAAGCGCGATTTCGGTTACGGGCAGATTTTCGTCGAGGTGAAAAGCAAACGAGGGTCGTCGAATTCGGAAATTGGAATATCGTCAGAAGAGCAATTGAACACCAACGAAAGTGAAAGGCTCTTCTTATATGTCGTTGAGTTGAACAACGCTACGGATGAAGATAAAGCGGCATTCAGCCTTACCGATGTCGTCAACGATGTTCAAATGCTCTTCGACAGCCCATTGGATTTGGCGCACTTTCAGGAGAAGCTGTCGGATGCCGGGTTTTTTCCGGAAGACGATTATTCCCACACCTTGTGGAGCGAGGGCGTAACTGAAGCATATGAAGTTAAGGATGGATTTCCGCGAATCGTTTCCAGTTCGTGTCCGCCCGGAGTTAAGGCTGTTACATATAAAATCGACCTTGGTTACTGCTCTGATTACGAAGTTGATCAGAGCGCAATTACCCAAGCATTGAGGTGAATTAGATGACAGATTCCACTTCGTTTCAGGAGGAACTGTTTCAAGAGGTCAAGAATAAGGCGGACTCGGAGGGAGTCTATAAGAACGATGCGTTCTTTGACCTCATCACTGATTATCTTTGCGACGCGGGAGAATTCGATGAGGCCATCCCCGCCTTCTGTCAGAGAACTGGAATAAGGGTTGATGGCTACTGTGGCGATCCTTTTGAGTCAAGCAGAAAAGTCCTTGGCCTCATTGTCCTCGACTTCAACCAAGATACTGGCTTGTTGACATTAACGAATTCTGAAATGGAGGCAGATTTTCGGCGGCTTGAGAAATTCGTAACCAAAGCATTGGATTCTCAATTTAGGGAATCTCTTGAGCCGACGGATCCGGGTTTTGGGCTCGCCGATTTAATTCACGCTCGCTGGAACGAAATCGAGCGAGTTAATCTGTATCTTCTTTCAAACAAAAAACTTAGCCAAAGGGTTTCGGGTAAAGAGACGGGGAGTGTCCTTGGCAAAGAGGTTGTTTACAACGTCTGGGATCTTGAACGGATAGGTAATCTTATTGAATCGGGTCGTGAGCGGGAGAGACTGCTCATTGACTTTAACGAATTGCCGACGGGCCCGATTCGAGCCCTTCTCGCAAGCTCTCCGAAAGACAAGAACAAGGTTTACCTTGCTGCGATACCGGGTGTCGATTTGGCGCGCATCTACGATCGTTGGGGAGCGCGACTTCTTGAGCAAAACGTCCGTGTATTTCTTCAGGCGAGAAGCAATGTCAACAAGGGTATAAAGCGTACTCTCGAGAATGAGCCTGAGCTTTTCTTCTCGTTCAATAACGGTATCACGGCGACCGCAGAGAGCGTTACAACGGAGAGCGGGGAAGACGGGCTTTTAATTGACCGTCTAGAAAACCTGCAGATAGTTAACGGTGGCCAGACAACCGCATCGGTTTATGCCGCATATAAGGCTGGTAAAAGTTTGGAACGCGTGTTTGTCCAAATGAAGCTTAGTGTTGTCAGCCCGGAAGAGGCTCTCGAACTGGTGCCTAGGATCTCTGAATATGCAAACAGCCAGAATAAGGTTTCTTCAGCCGACTTCTTTGCAAACCACCCTTATCACGTGAGGATCGAAGAGTTCTCGCAAAGGATACTTGCTCCCATGCGGGCAGATAGCTTCACGCAAACCAAATGGTTCTACGAGCGAGCAAGAGGCTCATATCGAGATAAGCAAGCTTATCTTACGCCTGCGCAGAAGCGTAAATTTGTTGCTGAGTTTCCTAAAACGCAGACTTTTACGAAAACGGATTTGGCAAAATATCTCATGGTCTGGACGAATAAGGCCTACTTGGTCAATCGCGGTGCCCAGAAGAACTTCTCCGAATTTGCTCGGCTAATTAAAGACTCCTGGGATAAGGATGAGAGTCAGTTCAATGAGACTTATTTCAAATATTTGATTGCCAAGAAAATCATATTCGATCGCACGGGCAAGATTGTGCAGTCGCGTGATTGGTGGGAAACCGGCAGCTATCGCTCGCAGCATGTAGTCCTTGCGGTGGGAGTGCTTTCAAATGCAGTTTCCGCTTTAGGAAAAGCCGTTAACTTTCTTGGCATTTGGAATCAACAATCGTTGTCGCCAGCGTTTGAGAGGGCGCTTGGGCAAGCATCTGACGCTGCGCATGATGTATTGATGCATCCCGCGACGGGCTATCGAAACATTTCTGAATGGGCAAAACAACAGAAATGCTGGGAGGCTATCAAGTTAAAAAAGGTTGATTGGGACAAAGAGTGGCTTGGCGAGCTTATTGACCTCGATGAGGAGAAAGACATTCAGCGAGAGGGCTCCCGTAACCAGAAAACGCTGAATGGGATTGAAGCTCAGACGGCGGTTTGCGAGATGGGAAGCGGATTTTGGCAAAATGTTCTTAACTGGTGCCTTGCAGAGGGCGAGGGAACTGAGAAGGAACGGGGTATTTTGCAGTATGCATGTGCCTTGCCAAACAAAGTGCCCTCCGAGAGCCAGTCCGTTGTACTTATTAACATGATGAAGCGGCTGCGCAGAGTCGGCTGTCCTTACCGTGTTAAGAGCAGTCAGTATCGTCTGTAAGATTCTCGTAAAATCCGTGGGCTTCTTTTCCAAGTGCCTTTGCGACTACCGCCGCTATCTGCTGGGCAAGTAGCGGCGGCACCGCGTTACCCACCTGAGTGTACTGAGACGTTCTGTTGCCTTCGAACAGATAGTCATCTGGGAAGGTTTGAAGTCTTGCGGCCTCTCTCACGGTAAGGCTCCTGCATTGCGACGGATCCGGATGGATGTAATAGTGTCCGTCCTTGGCGATATGCGAGGTGATGGTCGTAGAGGGTCTTCCCCATACTTGCACACGAAAACGGTCGTTGAATTTATAGTTACCAGTCGTTTTTGCTGCCTGGACGTTCTTATGATTGGGAAGCAATGACTCGGGGAATTCTTCAAGGCGTGCGGGCGTACCGTATTTTTCTGCATATGCCGCACAAAAGAGATAACGGTCAAGATCGCTCGCCAAGTGAGAGCGAGACTCATGATTTGTGAGGACCTTGCTATTTCCGAGCCTTCCTCTATACCATTCTTCATATCGATTGTGGACGGGATCAACTTTGTGCTTTGCGGTTAACTTTGGCGCGTAGCGTGAAATTACCCTATCAAGGATGTCTGTAAGATCGTTGCATTCGTCATTGTCTTTCAGCTCTTTTGCCGCTGAGTTTATGTACTCTGCCCAGTTCATATCGCGCCAGTTTTCGTTGCGTTCAGAGAATCCGCTTCGCAGTTTAGGCAGCCCGCGAAGGGCTGACCCAAGAGTGCAAACATGCTTTTTGGTTAGCGTGCTCGGTTCGATTCCGGTGTCATTTTTAATACCAAGGAGAATGACCCTGTGGCGCATCTGGGGGATTCCATACTGTTCGGCTTTGACAACGTAATCTTTTGGATTATGGGGGTCATCAGTGACGAGGGAATGGATGGTGTATCCCGCCTCTTCCATATCTTTGCATATGCGGTTAAAAACGCCATGGCCCTCGTGCTTTGCAGAAAGAAGTCCTTTGACGTTTTCCATAACGAAGACATCCGGCTTTAGCTCGTTGATAAACGAGAGGTAGCAACGGTAGAGGGTGTGCTTCGGGTCCTCTTCGAATGTAATGTCATGCTTGCGCCGCGATCTGCCCACCAACGAATATGCTTGGCACGGAGGTCCGCCAATAAGGACCAGCGGACCCCTATCACGGTCTTCAAACCATCTTGTCACGCGTTCGGCGCCGAGTTTGACCAAGCGGTCGTCTCCATCGACGAGCTCGTCGCATAAAGCTTCTTCGCAAGCAGCCTGCCATTCTTTTGGGCGGTAGCGGATAAGTTGGTCGAAGGTCTCATTGTCATGCTTTTTCATGTATCTGAGATAAACTCTCGGCAATGTTCCGTCCGGTTCTGCAATTTTGCGCAGATATGAACGAAGCCTCAGGGTCTGATGAGCCTGCTTGTCACGTTCAATGGACATGATTGTTTGGAACACGGGCTTGTTCTCAGCGTCTCGAAGTGATGAGAAGCCTTCCCCAAGGCCTCCCGGGCCCGCGAATAAGTCAATAACGGGAATCACTGCTAACCCTCTCCAAACAGAAACTTCTAGATATCCAGGCTACCAGGATGAAAGTCAAACGTCCAGGAGTGTCTCGCTATGTAAATAAACTTTCTATTTATAGCAGTTGCGGGAAACTCGATAAGTGCAGGCGGCGCGCCAGCATTTGAGTTTCTGCTCAAAGATGGCCCAGATCGCTTCCTGTCAAACGGGCATCTTATGGGCATTCCAAAAATGCGGGAATGAAATTGTTCAACGCACTCTTGAACGATTCGCCTCATACCATTGTTCTGCGCCTTGACGCTGCTTTGACTGAGCCCGACTTATAATGGCTCTGATGTAATTCTGCGGGTTCTTGTCGCTACGTGAGAAAAACTTGCAAAATTCGCAAGTTCTTGTCATTCTGTGAGAAAAACTTGCAGATTGGGGCGAGCGATGGATAAACGGATGGTTCCCAGAAATCGATATCTCGAGAAGTTAATCGCCTTCCGTGACACGGATGTCATCAAGGTCGTAACGGGTATGCGCCGTTGTGGCAAATCGACGCTTCTGGACATGATGCGCAAACATCTGGAGGATAACGGCGTTCCATCCGAATGTCTTTTGACCTTTAAGATGGAGTCATTTGAGCTGGAGGGCGTGCGTGATTGGCGAGAGCTTTACCGCCACGTGGACGGCCTAATGCCTGCGGGCAAGAGGTGCTATCTCTTCTTCGACGAGCTTCAGGAGGTTGCCGGATGGGAGAAGGCGATTAACGCACTTCGTGTCGACCGGGACTGCGATATATATGTTACGGGTTCGAATGCTTTTCTCCTCTCGTCAGAGATTGCGACCTTAATCTCGGGCAGGTATGTCGAGATTCGGATGCACCCGCTCGCTTTTTCGGAATATGTCGACTTTCTTGGTCCGACTGACGTCACGAATAGGCTCGCTGTTTTTGGTCGGGAGGATATTGTTGCACTCGACGATCTTCTTGACCGCTATCTGACGTTTGGAGGCCTGCCGTTTCTCGCTGCTTCAAAGCTGCCGGAGCAGGAAATGAAGGACTATATCTGGAGCACGTACCAAACAATCGTCGGGCGCGACATTTTGGCTCGCGAGGCGCGTCGGGGTAGACGGTCGGTGACGAGCAGGAGTGTGCTCGACCGCGTCACTTCCTACTTGGCTGATAACATTTCAAACCCGACATCAATTAATAAGATCGTTGGAACGCTGGCAGAGAACGGGGCGAAATCCTCGCACGGTGTCGTGGACACTTGTGTGTCTGCCCTTGAGGAGACCTATATCTTCTCGCACGCGCGCCGATTTGATATTAAGGGTCGGGACATTTTGAAGACCGGTGGCAAGTTCTACATTGAGGATCTGGGGCTTCGAGCTTTCTTGGATGGGTATCGCGGCAGCGACAGCGGGCGTGTTCTCGAAAATGCTGTTTACAATCGCCTTGTCTATGACGGATACCAGGTCTTCACGGGTCATCTTCGAGATGCCGAAATCGACTTTGTTGCGATAGGCGACGGCTCGGATCGTAAGTTTATTCAGGTCACAGAGTCGATTGACGAGGAGGCGACGCGTAAGCGCGAGCTGCGTCCATTTGAGCTCAGGTCGCTCGAGAAGATTACCGGCGGTTACGAGAAGATCGTCATCGTTGGTCAGGGGAGCCATCCGACCGACATTGACGGCATCAAAATCGTTTCTGCAGTCGATTTCTTAATGGGTAGGCTTGGGGCTTAGGGCGTTTGGAGCGCGTCTGTTTCCTATGCCTAGCGACATTGCCACAGCTCGTGACGCCGCCGGCTTCTTCCTTTCCGTCGGGCGGCACCAACTCAGCTGATTCGTTGGGGATGGAGGAAAGCGGATCATTTTCGGCGCGCCGCAGGTGATACGAATCCTGCGGCGCGCTGTTTTTTTGCGCGAGGGCTTTCAGCTGTGTCCGCACGACATGTGACACTTACCCTGCCGTCCTGCTCTGCCGCGGCGGCATGTGCCCAAACAACGACCCTCTAAGGAGTTCGATATTGATGAGTGACAACGCAAAGCACCTTGCAAAGAAGTGCGTTAAGGACGCGGGGCCGTGCCTCGCGCTGTGCCTTGCCGGCGCAGCGGTCGCGCTGCTGGCTGTTCTGGGGCCATTCGACGTGCTCCGAAGTGCCAGCTCTCTGCACGTTTGCATTGCCCTTGCCGGTGCCATGATGACCGGCGGCGTGCTCGATCTGGTTTTTTGGGTGCTTGACCCGTTTGGATGGAAGAACGAGGGGTAAGCCCTATGGGATGGAAGGGCTGGAACGGTTAGCTTAGTAATCGTGCAGAATGTGGGCTAGCGACTTGCAGGGAAGTGGTGATCCGATGACGGTCTATGTGACGGGCGATATCCACGGCGGCCTCGACATGCAAAAGCTGCGCGATTGGGATCTTGGGGATAGCCTGACGAGTGACGACTATCTCATCATTGCCGGTGACTTTGGCTTTCCGTGGGATTTCTCTGCCGAGGAGTGCGCCGATATCGCTTGGCTGGAGTCGCGCCCCTATACCGTGCTGTTCGTCGACGGCAACCACGAACGTTTCGACCACTGGGCGGAGCGACCCATGGAGTTGTGGCACGGTGGGCTGGCGCAGCGCCTGTCGGACACCTCGCCTATCCGGCGCCTGACGCGCGGCGAGGTTTTTGAGCTCGACGGCTCAACGGTCTTTACCATGGGCGGCGCCACGAGCGTGGACAAGGAATACCGCATTCCCTATTCCAGCTGGTGGCCGCAGGAGTTGCCGGACGAGCGCAACTTTGAGGAGGCACGGACGAAGCTCGACAGCGTGGGCTGGAAGGTCGACTACGTGGTCACCCACACCTGCTCTACGCGCATGCTTTCGCCCACGCTCTATCCGGCGCCCGGCTGGAATTGCCCCGCCGTCGATCGACTTGCGGCATTTTTTTGACGAGTTGGAAGACCGCTTGGACTACAAGCGCTGGTACTACGGGCATTTTCATCGGGATGCCAACCCGACCGAGCGCCATACCGTGCTCTACGACTGCATCGTTCGCTTGGGCGACGAACTCCAGCCTTGGGATGTTGCGTAGGGGTGGGGCGTATTTGGCTACTCGGCCGTTACAGTGATGTTCTCTCGGTGCGCGCGGATGACGTCCCAGCTAAAGTGCTCGACCAGCCGCTCGGCAGAGCGCGGCGTGGTGTCCGGCGCGATGCCCGTTTGCCCGGCGAGCCAGCCCAGCAGCGCTTCGGGCGTGCCAAAGCGGGCGCGGAGTTCGCCCAGGTCCAGATCGCGGTCTCGTTTGGAAAGGCGGCGGCCGTCCGGTGCCATGAGCAGCGGAATATGTGCGTAGTGCGGCGTGGACAGTCCCAACAGGTGCTGCAGATAGATCTGGCGCGGCGTGGACCCCAGCAGGTCGCATCCGCGCACGACCTCGGTGACGCCCATGGCAGCGTCGTCGACCACCACGGCTAGCTGATAGGCAAAAACGCCGTCGCTGCGGCGCACCAAAAAGTCGCCGCACTCGGTGGCGAGTGCTTCGCATTGGGCGCCGTACGTGCGATCCACAAATTCGATCACGTCGTCTGCGAGGTCGTCGACGGTGGGCACGCGCAGACGTGTGGCCGGGGCGCGCAGGGCGCTGCGGCGGGCCACCTCCTCGGCCGAAAGACTTCGGCAGGCGCCACGGTAGATGGGCGTGCCGTCGCTCGCGTGCGGTGCACTCGCGGCGTGGAGCTCGGCGCGTGTGCAAAAGCAGGGATAGGTGAGGCCGGCGTCTTTCAGCCGGCGCAAGGCGCTCTCGTACAGGTCTAGGCGGTCGTGCTGGTAGTAGGGGCCTTCGTCCCACTCCAGCCCCAGCCAAGCCAGGTCGTCAATCAATTGGGCGGCAAGTTCCGGGCGCTTGCAGCGATCGTCCAGGTCCTCAATGCGTAACACGATGCTGCCGCCCTGGCTGCGGGCCGAAAGCCATGCGCACAGGCAGCTGAACACGTTGCCCAGGTGCATACGGCCCGAGGGCGACGGGGCGAAGCGCCCCACGACGGGCGCGGGAGCGGCCGGCGTCGTTGGCGCGTCGGCGGCGGTTGTTGCTATGTTGCGTGCGTTGATGTCCATGCGGACGAGTATAGCGCGGGGCGCGG
>ERZ1034984.2683-NODE-2683-length-13963-cov-29.597929_pt1 | contig 13963 bp, 9 predicted proteins | sample MGYA00520589_ERZ1034984 | MGnify/ENA primary metagenome ERZ1034984 (study PRJEB33766, sample SAMN09781790) | gut metagenome | biome: gut microbiome | host: Homo sapiens | place: Madagascar | study: EMG produced TPA metagenomics assembly of the PRJNA485056 data... | reverse complement strand
CCGATGAGAGCTCCGACCTGGAGGTCATGCATTCGGTCTATGGCGCCGACACGCGTATTCGCGACCTTGCGGGCGCTTATGGCATGGTGGAGCCCAGCGAGAGCGTTACACTTGACTTTTCGCAGGATGCAGCCGCGGGCGCCAACGCGACCGCGACCGCTCAGTAGCAAGACGGTAGCTGAGTATGACAAATGACTATCGCCGCGGTTCCGATGGGGGCCGCGGTTCTGGACGTCCCTCGTCGCGGGGACGTTCTGGTTATCAAGGAACGGGTCGGCAATCTTACAACGCCGGGCAGTCCCGTGGCAACGACCCGGCGTCGCGACTTCGCGGCTCGGGCGGCCCTCAAGTGCATAACACCAGGTCGCGCAAGAGTTCGTCGACCGAATGGCTCACGGGCACGCCTCTGCCTCGCCGCAAAGCCGTCATGGGCTTCATTGGGCTTGGCTTGGGCTTGGGCGTCTTTCGCCTTGCCGACTATCAAATTGTCGAAGCCGATAAACTGCGCGAGCGTGCCGATGCGCGCCGCCTGCTTGCGCAGACCCTCTATGCCAAACGTGGCACCATCTACGACCGCAACGGTAACGTGCTGGCGTCGTCGGTCGAATGTCGCAACATCGCCGTGAACCCCCAGCTTGTCGAGGATGTTGACAAGACGGTGTCGGCGCTGGTCAAGGCAACTGGAATCGATAAAAAGACCTGCCGCAAGCTCGTTGAGTCCGATGGAACCTGGGTGTATATCAAGCGCCAGGTGGACGAAGACGACGCTGCGGCGCTGGAGAAGAAGAACCTGCCCGGCGTGCTTTTTGAGCAGGCCATGAAGCGCGTATATCCATACGGCAATCTGGCATCGCAGGTGCTGGGTGTAGTGAATGTAGACAACGACGGCTTGACGGGTCTCGAAAAGCAATACAACAAGCTTCTGACCGGCACGAACGGTTCTCTCGTACGCGAGCGCGCGAGGGACGGCAGCTATATCGCGGGCGGTGCCTATAAAAAGGTGGCTGCGGTCGACGGCGTTGATATCGTGACGACGCTCGACGTCAATATCCAGCGTGCGGCCGAGGATGCCCTGGCAGAGGCTGTCGAGAAGACAAAGGCCAAGAACGGCTCGGCGCTGGTCACCGATCCTACGACAGGCGAGATCTTGGCAGCCTGCTCGTATCCGACTTACGACCAGACCAATTTGGAAAACGCCAAGACCGAGGATATGAACCTGCGCCTGGTCACCGACGCCTACGAGCCCGGCTCGGTCTTTAAGACGCTCGTGGCGGGCGCCGGCTTCGACTTGGGTGTCGTGCGGTCGAGTACGTCGTTTGAGGTGCCGGCGAGCATCAAGGTGGGCGACGATACCGTCACCGATGCCGACAAGCGCGACTATGCCATGACCATGGATGTGCGCGAGATGATGCGCCGTTCGTCCAACGTAGGCTTTGTCCTGGTGGGGCGCAAGATCGGTGCCGACGACTTTGCCGCCTATGTGGACAAGTGGGGCATCGGTCACAGCTCTGGTGTCGATTTTCCGGGCGAGAGCCTGGGCATCGTCAAGGAGCGTGACCAGTATGACGGCGCCACGCTGGGCTCGATGAGCTTTGGACAGGCGCTGTCTGTCTCGCCGATTGAGATCGCACGTGCCGTGGGCGGCATCGCCAACGGCGGCGTGATGATGACCCCGCACTTCTATAAGTCCAGCAAAGGTGACGAGAAGGACTGGGGCGAAGGCGAGCGCGCGATTTCGGAGGATGCCGCATCCCAGGTGACATCGTGCATGCAGACGGTCGTGTCGGAGGGAACGGGCGTTGGCGGCGCGGTTGACGGCTATGACGTGGCGGGTAAGACCGGTACGGCCGAACGTGCCGACGAGAACGGCGGCTACCTCAAGGAGAACTACATGTCGTCCTTTATGGGCTTTGCACCGGCACAATCGCCCAAGGTGCTGTGCTATATCACGCTCGACGGAACGCCGAGCGGCTCAGATGCCGCTGCGGTTCCGTTCCAGTTCATTATGGCCAACGCGCTCGACGTGCTGGGTATCCCGCACACGAAGTAGGGGGTTACAATCTTTGGGGCGTGGTTTGTTGTCCCATATGAGGGGTGTTCACATGCCCTGCACCACGCATACGCGGCGCTGGGATACAATACGCCGATAGCATTATTAGGTTTACAGGGGAGCTGCAATGATAGAGATCGCCGTCAACAACCTCGCGGCCGCAACAGGGGCCCGAACCGTGACGGGAGAAGCCGATCGGGTATGCCGCGGGTGCGTTATCGACTCGCGCCAGGTCGAGGAAGGGACGATTTTCGTCGCCTTTCCCGGTGAAAACGTCGACGGCAATGATTTTGCTTCCCGTGCCGTCCAGTCGGGTGCCGGCGCCGTCGTGATGACGCGTGAGCCCGAGGCCGAGCTGGTCTCGCTGGCGCAGGACAAGGGCTGTGCCATCTTGCTGACCGATGATCCCGAGGAGTTTCTGCTGCGTTTGGCGCATGCGTATCGCCTGGAGCTTGGCTGCCTGGTCGTTGGCATTACCGGTTCCATCGGCAAGACGACGACCAAGGACGTGCTCGCCGCTGTGCTCGCCAAGCGCTATCGTGTCTGGGCCACCAAGGGCAATTTCAATAACCTGATCGGCATGCCGCTCACGGTGCTTTCCGCTCCGGCCGATACCGAGGTCCTGGTGCTCGAGATGGGCATGAACCATTTCCACGAGATCGAGCGCCTGTCTCAGTCTGCCAATCCCAACCTTGCCATCGTGAGCAAGATCGGCACCTCTCATATCGGCATTTTGGGCAGCCGCGAGAACATCGCCCGCGCTAAGGCCGAGATCGTTCAGGGCATGTGCGCCGCTGGCGACTATTTGCCGCTGCTGGTTTTGGGCAGTGAGGACGACTTTACGCCGTTTATTCGCGACACGTTCGCCCAACCTGCTGGTATCGACGTGATGCTGGCCGGCGTCTCGGACGATGATGAGGTCCGTGCCCGCGACGTTCGCGTTGATGACGAAGGCCGTCCGGTCTTTACGCTCGATTTTGGCCAGGGCGAGACAATCGATACCATGCTTGCCATCCCCGGCGTGCAGTCCGTTCCTAATGCCGTTAAGGCCGCCGCGGTTGCCTATCGCCTGGGCGTGACGCCCGAGCAGATCGATGCTGCCTTTAGGGGCCTCACGATCACCGGTCACCGCCAGGAGATCAAGCGCGCCAAGAGCGGTGCACGCGTCATCGATGACTCCTATAACGCCAGTGCCGAATCCATGGCTGCTGGCCTCGATCTGCTGTGCTCGCTTTCGTGCACGGGGTCTCGCATGGCGATCCTGGGCGAGATGGGCGAGATGGGCGATGAGGCTCCTCGCATGCATGAGCTCGTGGGCGCCTATGCCGCCGCCAAGAAGCTCGACATGCTGGCGTGCGTGGGTGGTGAGCTGGCCCAGCTTATGGCCGATGCCGCACACATGATGGGCATGGACGAGGACCGCATCCAGGTGTTCTCCGATTATCAGCAGGTGCTCGACCGCATGGGCGGCGCGCTTGAAAAACATGATGTTGTACTGGTCAAGGGTTCCCGCTTTGTTGAGCTCGACCGCTTTGTGGAAGGTGTGTGCTAGCCCATGTTCGGCAATCCCTCGTATCCAACGTATCAGGCTTTTTTGGGGCTTGGCATCGCCGCAGCCATTGCGCTGCTGCTCATGCCGTGGTGGATCAAGCTGCTCAAGGTCGAGGGTATCGGCCAGCAGGTTCGTGCCGACGGCCCCAAGCGTCATTTGGTTAAGCAGGGAACGCCCACCATGGGTGGCGTTGTCATCCTCGTCGCGATCTCGCTGACCTGCCTGCTGATGGGCAAGCTCACCACCGAGCTCGTACTCGTGCTGCTCGCCACGCTGGCGACCGGCGTGCTGGGCCTGATCGACGACCTGACCTCCGTTACGCATGGGCGCTCGCTCGGTCTGACGCCCCATGCCAAGATGATCGGCCTAACCATTATCTGTGTCACCTTTACGGTACTTGCCGTCAACTGGTGCGGCGTCGCCCCCGAGATTCGTTTTCCCGGTGGGTTGACGATCGACCTTGGCGTGCTTTCGACCACCATCTGCGGCTATTCGTTCCCGTGGCTCTATATTGTCTTTTGCTGGCTGATGATTGCCGGTCTTTCTAATGCCGTGAACCTGACCGATGGCCTTGACGGTCTTGCTGGCGGCACCTCCATGATCGCCATGCTCGCCATGGCTGCCATGGCGTTTCTGCACGGAGACGTGAACCTGTCCATCTTCTGCACCGCGTGTGCCGGTGCCTGCTTGGGCTTTCTGTGGTTCAACTGCTATCCGGCGAGCATCTTTATGGGTGATACCGGCTCGCTTGCTCTGGGTGCCGCGTTTGCCTGTACGTCCATCATGACCAACACCGAGGTCGTCTCCCTCATCATCGGCGGCCTGTTTATCGTTGAGACCCTGTCGGTCATGATTCAGGTTGTCTACTTCCACTTTACGCACAAGCGCGTCTTCCTTATGGCGCCCATCCATCATCATTTCGAAAAGAAGGGTTGGGCCGAGACCAAGGTCGTCATCCGTTTTTGGATTATCGCTGCGGCATTTGGTGCCGTTGGCCTTGCTCTGTTCTTCCAGTTGGGATAGTGGTCTTTCATGCCTCTTGCTGATGTCTTTAGCCTGCTCGTTTTGGGTCAGGGCAAATCCGGTCTCGATGTCGCCCGCTGGGCGCTGGCACATCCAGAGCGCGTAAGCGCCGTTACCGTGTATGGCGGCGGCACCTCTGAGCCCAATGACGCCACGCGTGCGCTCGAGGCTGCTGGTGCGTCGTTTGTCTATGGGACCGAACAGGTCGAGGGCGCCTATGACGTATGCGTGACGTGCCCGGGCATCTCGGAGTTCTCGGGCTTCTTTAAGGCCGGGCGCGAGCATGCCGCCCAGATTATGGGTGAGCCCGAGTTTGCCTATCGCCTGTCGCCCGATAACTGGATTTCCATCACGGGCACCAACGGCAAGACGACCACCACGTCGCTGACTGATTATCTGCTCAAGGCTGCCGGCGAGGCCAGCGTAGCTGTCGGCAACATCGGCGAGCCGCCGGTCAACGAGATTGACGGACGAGCCCACAACGAGTGGTTTGTGGCTGAGCTCTCGAGCTATCAGATTGCTACGACCACCGAGCTCCATCCTCGCGTGGCGGTGCTGCTTAACATCACTCCCGACCACTTGGGTTGGCATAAGAGCCATAAGAACTATGCGCTTGCCAAGATCAAACTGTTTGACAATATGGTCGATGACGATCTGGTGGTTGTCGACGTCGAAGACGCCGGCATTCACGAGTTCGATGAGTACATCTATACGCCGGGTCGCCGCATCTGCAAGGTCGCTTTTGACGAGCCCGAGGGTGCAGACGCCGCCTTTGTGCGCGACGGCAAAATGGTCGTGCGCCTGAAGGGCGTCGAGACTCAGCTTGTCGCCACGTCCGAGCTCAAGATCTCGGGCCATCACAATGTCATCAATGCCTTATGTGCCGCCACGGCTGCTCTGGCCGTCGGTGCCGATGTCGATGGTGTCCGCCGCGGTCTGGCCTCGTTCCAGCCGCTCGAGCATCGCGTGGAGCCGTGCGGCGAGATTGACGGTGTGCGCTACGTCAACGATTCCAAGGCGACCAACACCGACGCGGTCGAGAAGGCACTGACGGCATTTCCCGATGACGACGTGATCTTGCTGCTCGGCGGCCACGATAAGGGCACGCCGCTCACGGACTTCGCGCGCGTTGTTATGGATAACGTGCGCTCGGTCGTCTGCTTTGGCGATGCGCGCGAGCGCTTCACCGCCGCTATGGACGAGGCCGATGTCGATGGCGATGTGGATATCGCCCAGGCGGATGACCTACGCGATGCCGTGGACGTTGCCCGTTCGCTGTCGAGCCGTGGCGACGTGATCTTACTTTCTCCTGCCTGCTCTTCGTTCGATGAGTTCTCGGGCTATGAGGAGCGCGGCCGCGTGTTTAAGGACTATGTGGCCCAGCTTGCCGCTGCAGCGAAATCGCAAATGGAATAGGGGTTGCCGGTGAGAGAGGAGAGCCCCCGACAAGGTATGAGGAGGCCCGACTCGGACCGTGCTTCCTCGCGGCGTAGCACACCGCGTTCCGGTCGCGGCGGGCAGTCGTTTAGCGAACGCTATATTGCCGGCGTTCCCGCCCGCATCATGCGCCCCCGTCTGATATTCATGGCCTGTCTGTTTATCTTGGTGTGTTTTGGCCTGCTGATGGTGTACTCGGCGTCTTCGGTCGAGGCGCTGCACGAGAATGGCTCAGCGACGTTTTTTCTGGGTCGACAGGCTGCGTTTGCCGTGGTCGGTGTTCTGGCGCTGATTGCCATCGTGCGCGTTTTGCCGGACAGCTGGTTTGGGGAGGATGTGCTCAGGATCTTCCTCATAGGCATGATAGGGCTACTGTTTCTGGTGTTCTTGGTGGGCAGCGGCAGCCGTGGCGCCACCCGCTGGCTCAACATCGCCGGCATTCAGTTCCAGCCTTCCGAGTTTTTAAAGCCATTTGCCATTGCGTATTCGGCCATCATGCTTGATCGCTTCTTTTCGCCCGGTGGCAACATCAACGAATTCCTTCGCAAGATGGGCATCTACCTGGGCATTCCGCTCTTTCTGATTTTTATCCAGCCCGATTTCGGTACCGTCCTGATCATCCTGCTGACCCTCATGTGCATGGCGTTGTTTGCGGGTCTCGACCCCAAATTTATCATCGGCGTGATAATCTTCGGCATTCTCGTGATCGTGATTGCGCTTGTTGCAGAGCCGTACCGTATGGTGCGTATTCAGGTTGCCTTGAACCCTTGGGCCGACGAGTATGGTGACGGCTATCAGGCCACGCTTGCCATCATGGCCTTTGCCTCGGGCGGTCTGTTCGGCCGTGGCATCGGCAACTCAACCATGAAGTACTCGTATCTGCCCGAGGCGCACAATGACTACATCCTGGCCATCATTGGCGAGGAAGTCGGTTTTGTCGGAACCGTGCTGTTCTTCTTGGTGTTTGCGATGCTGATCTACTCGGCGTTTCGCATTGCCGAGCAGGCGACCGATCGTCGGGGCGCGCTCATGGCGTCTGGCTCCGCGGTCATTCTCGCGGTGCAGTTTTTGATCAATGCGCTGGGCATCCTCAACGTGTTTCCCATGACGGGCAAACCGTTGCCGTTTATTAGCTACGGCGGTTCGTCGATTATTGTGTCGCTTATGCTTGCCGGTCTGATCCTGCGCGTTTCGTATGAGAGCGCCCGTCGCGATGAGTACGACCGTCGCCGCGAGAGCTTTGCCGTTATGGATGAGAGTACCGCCGGCGTGCCCCACGTGCGCGGCGAGCGATCTTCGCGTAACGGCTTTACCGTTCTGGATGGCTCTGCGACCGAGCCGGCAGCCCGTCCGCGTCAGCGAACGGCGCCGCAAGGTCGTCCGCAGCGCCCCAGCCCTCGCAGCGCGGGCGGCGGATATAATCGAATCGATTTGAACTCGGACCCGTCGGCGCGTTTGCGCACCGACGACCAGGGACTGCGTGTACGAAGGGACTACCATGACCGATAAGATGACCGTTGCTATTGCAGCCGGCGGCACGGCAGGACACATTAACCCCGCGCTCGCTTTGGCCGAGGAGCTGCATGACCGTGGCCACCACGTTGTGTTCGTGGGCCAGTCGCGCAAGCTCGAGGGTCGTCTGGTCCCCGAGGCTGGGTTTGATTTTGTGCCCATTACGGTCACGGGCTTCGACCGCTCCCGTCCCTGGACGGCGCTGACCTCGCTGTGGCGTGTCAACAAGGCCAAGCGTGCGCTCGCCAGTCATTTCTCAAAGGTCGGCAAGCCCGATGCTGCCATCGGTTTTGGTGCCTATGTCGAGGTTCCGCTGCTGGGGTGGTGCAAGGGCGCAGGCGTTCCGTATCTGCTACATGAGCAGAACTCTGTTCCGGGCCTGGCCAACAAGATGATGAACTCCCACGCCGCTCGCGTGTGCATCTCGGTGCCGGCAGCGCGCTCGGTCTTTGAGCGCGAAGGTGACCCTGACCACGTGCTCATGACCGGCAACCCCGTACGTCGCTCGGTGATCGAGGGCGATCGCGCTCGCGGCCGCAAGGCACTTGGCGTTCCCGAGGACGCTACGCTGCTGCTCGTCTTTGGCGGTTCACTTGGCGCCCAGCACCTCAACGAGCGCGCGGTTTCGCTCAAAAACGAGCTGCTTTCGCGCAAGAACCTCTATGTGTTGCATTCGACGGGTGCCGACGGCTTTGAGGAGACCGAGCGCGCTTTGGCGCTGACGCCCGAGGAGGCGAAGCGTTACCGCGTCCAGCCTTACATCGACAACATGGGCGATATGCTGGCTGCTGCCGATTTGGTGCTCTCGCGTTCGGGTGCATCGAGCGTGGCCGAGATCGCTGCGCTTGCCGTGCCCTCGATACTCGTGCCGTATCCGCATGCGACGGCCGACCACCAAACCACCAATGCCCGTTATCTGGTCGACGCCGGGGCCGGCGTGCTCTGTGCCGATGCCGATATCGACGGTTCTGCCTTTGCCGATGAGCTGCTGCACCTGGTCGATGACGCGGCAGAGCGCGACGTCATGCGTCAGGCGGCGCGTGGTCTGGCTCAGGATAGGGCCGCCGCTCTTCTGGCCGATGCGGTAGAGGGTTTGCGTTAGTTAGACGGGATATCGTCGGTCGCCCTCGCGCTGATGCGGTAGGTGCGGTACAGTTAACGGGTTACAGGCAGTGTTTACGCAAGGAGTACACGAGCACATGGCTGATTCCCAGACTGCAACCTCCGCGCCCGAGTTTAAGAGCGCCCACTTTATCGGTATCGGCGGCGCCGGCATGAGCGGCATCGCCCTCGTTCTGCACGAGCGCGGTTATGCCGTTACCGGCTCCGACCTTAAGACGTCACGTTATATCCGCCAGCTTACACGCGCTGGTGTGAAGGTGCATGTGGGCCATGAGGCAGCCACGATCGACGAGGTCAAGCCCGACGTGGTTGTTGTCTCCACCGCTATTCCGGAGTCCAACCCTGAGCTCGTGCGCGCCCGCGAGCTGGGCATTCCCGTGTGGCCCCGTGCCAAGATGCTCTCTGCTTTGGGCCACGGCTACACTACCGTCGCTGTTGCCGGCACGCATGGCAAGACCACCACGTCTTCGATGTGCGCCACCATGCTCGACCGCATGGGTCTGGATCCGAGCTTCTTGATCGGCGGCATCGTCGAGGGCTATGACACGAACGGCAAGAACGGCTCGGGTGACTACTTTGTCGCCGAGGCCGACGAGTCCGACAGCTCCTTCCTGTTCCTGAACCCCAACGTGGTCATTGTGACCAACGTCGAGGCCGACCACCTCGATCACTACTCGGGTATCGAGGAGATCGAGGCAACTTTCGCCAAATTCATGAGCCTGGTGGGCGAGGACGGCACCGTCATCGTCTGCGGCGAGGACCCGCATCTGGTCGAGCTCGCCAAGTCGACGGGCCGTCACGTGCTTTCCTACGGCTTTGTCGAGAGCAACGACATCGTCTGCGTGCACCCGGATGTCAAGGGCATCCAGAGTGACTTTATCGTTCGCTTTGAGGACGGCACTGAGCACGCTGTGGAGATCAAGAGCAACCCCGGTCGCCACAACATGCTCAACGCCACGGCGGTGCTCACCGTCGCCCATGTCCTGGGCCTTGACATCGACGCCGCCGCCAAGGCGCTCTCGAGCTTTGAGGGCGTCCGCCGTCGCTTTACCCACGTGGGCGATATCGATGGCATCACCGTGGTCGATGATTACGGCCATCACCCCACCGAGATCAAGGCGACGCTTGCTGCCGCTTCCTCGCTGGGCTACAAGCACGTCGATGTCGTGTTCCAGCCGCACCGCTATTCGCGCCTGCAGGCCCTGTGCGACGACTTTGCCGATGCATTTGCCAATGCCGATAAACTGCTGCTGATTGATGTGTTCTCGGCTGGCGAGATGCCCATTCCGGGTGTCACCTCTAAGATGCTCGCCGATACCGTGCGCGCCAAGCATCCTGGCAAGGAGGTCGTGTACTGCTCCAGCCGTCTTGAGCTCAATCAGGAGCTCGAGCAGATGGTGGGCGAGGGCGACCTGCTGCTCACCATGGGTGCCGGTGACGTTACGACCGTCGGTCCCGAGTTCATTGAGTATCTGACTGCCAAGAAAGACGCTTAAGTCTAATGGGTCTGTTTAACGCCGTCATGGCGCTCTCGGGCATGATCGACACAGATGTGATCGAGGACGAGCGCCTTGCGCGTCATACGAGCTATCGTATCGGCGGCAAGGCCGACCTCTTTGTAACGTGCCATAGCTATCATGCCCTCCGCCGCGCCGTGGCGGTGCTCGATCGCGAGCAGGTGCCGTGGGTCATCATCGGCAAGGGCTCCAATCTACTGGTTGCCGATGGCGGTTATCGCGGTGCCGTCATTTCGCTCGGACGTGAGTTTCAGCGCACGGTTGTTGCCGATGACGGTTGTACGCTGACGGTCGGTGCGGGCGTGATGTTTGCGCGCCTGGTCAACGATGCCCTGTCGCGTAGCCTTTCGGGCCTTGAGTTTGCCGTTGGCATCCCTGGTTCGGTCGGCGGTGCGATATCTATGAATGCCGGCACACGGACCGAGTGGATTGGCTCGCTGGTTGAGGATGTCGTAACGTTTGACCCGGCATCCGGTATCAAGCATTATGCGGGGTCCGAGATCACTTGGGGCTACCGCGAATGTAGCCTTCCCCGCAATGAGATCATCCTCGAGTGCGTGCTCAAGCTTAAACCGGCGCCCAAGGCCGACATTCGCGAGCGCATGGAGCGGTACCTTACGAGGCGCAAGCGTACGCAGCCCATGGGTCGCGCATCCTGCGGGTCGGTCTTTCGCAATCCGCCCGATGCGAGTGTGGGCAAGCTTATCGAGGATTGTGGATTAAAGGGTTTTTCGATTGGCGGCGCGGAAGTTTCGCCCGTTCACGCTAATTTTATCGTTAATAACGGAACTGCCTCGGCCGATGACGTTGCCGCGGTTATCAGACATGTGCACGGAAAGGTGAGGGAGGCGTATGGCATCGAGCTCAGACCGGAAGTTAAATTCCTCGGCTTCTAGAGCATCGAAACCCACCTTCCGCCGCGCCGGAGGGCGTTCCGGCGCGCCTGCCAAACCTCAACGCAATACCGTCGCGCACTCTAAGTCTGTCGGGCATGCTCGACAGACCAGTCGACCGGTCATCGGCTCGCAGCTCGGTAATCGTCCGGCCGCAAAAAAGTCCTCGCGTCCCTCGGTGACGTCAAAGCCTGTTATGGGCGCCAAGCCTGCCCGTCCCATGGCAACTCCCAAGCCCTCGACGGGAACTAAGGCGGCGCGTCCAGGTCGCACGTTGGGCGCATCGAAACCGCGCTCGCTGACATCGGTGCCGGCTACCGCCAAGAAGCCTTCGAGTAAAAAAGGTTTCAACCCGTTATCTTCACTTGGAGCGATGGCAAATAAAACATCAGACGCCGCTTCTGTCGTTACAGGCAAAGGCAAAATCGTGGGCGGCGTTCTGGCCGTCTTGGCCGTGCTCGTCGTCGTTGCCATCGTGGTGATCAACTCTGGACTGTTTACTGCCACTGATATTCAGATTCAAGGCAGCGAGCATGTGACGAAGCACGATGCTATCCAGCTGATCGACTTGCCCGAGGGAACGTCGCTTTTTAACGTCGATCCCGACCAGATTACCGAGGATCTCAAGCAGAACCCGTGGGTTTCGGGCGTGGATGTCCAGCGCCAGTTTCCCCATACGCTTATCATCACGCCGACGGAGCGTAAAGTTATCGCCATTGCGTATATCAGCTCCGACGACCTTGCCTGGGCTATCGGAGACGATGACACCTGGATCGCCCCGCTGTCGACGTCGGTCGAAGTGGACGACCAGGGCAACGTCATCACGACAGGGCAGGGCTCAAATACCTTGACCGGAATCGATGCCGCGCTGGCGCTCGCCAAGCATTATGGCGCGGTGTTGTTGACTGATGTCTCGGCGGATGTCGCTCCGGTTTCCGGCCAGGCGGTGAACTCCAAGGCCGTTAAGGCCGGCCTGGATTATGTGCGTGGTTTTTCGAGCGAGTTCTTGGGACAAGTCAAGGATATTTCTACGCCTTCGGTCGAAGCCATCTCGGCAAACCTCAATAACGGCATTGAGGTGTCGCTGGGCGATTCGGACGATATCGCCAAGAAGGAACGCGTAGTCACCAAGTTGCTTTCGCAGGTAGAGGGCGTAACGTATATCAATGTGCGCTCTCCAGGCAACTACACATTTAGGAATGCTCCGACCTCGTAGCGCTGGTTGATGCTTTGTTGAGGGGCCATACCACGCCGTTTATCTGGTTTGTTTGGTTTTCACGGTCAATTATTTGACTGATACGTTCATAATGTGCAAACATAATACGGTTTACCTTTGCATTTACTTTCAACCTGAAGGTTAATGTGCGCAGGGGTCGACCCATGCTATGGCTATAACCTTTGTTCGGAGGACCGACATGCACGAGACAGAGATCAACAACTACCTTGCCGTCATTAAGGTGGTCGGCGTCGGCGGCGGCGGTACCAACGCGGTCAATCGAATGATCGAAGAGGGCATCCGCGGCGTCGAGTTTGTTGCCATCAACACCGATGCTCAGGCACTCGCGATCTCTGATGCCGATATCAAGGTGCACATCGGCACCGACCTTACCCGCGGCTTGGGCGCCGGCGCCAACCCCGAGGTTGGCCGCAAGGCTGCCGATGAGTCCCGCGACGACATTGCCGAGGCGCTTGCTGGCGCCGACATGGTGTTTATCACCTGCGGTGAGGGCGGTGGCACCGGTACCGGCGCTGCTCCCATCGTTGCCGATATCGCGATGAACGAGGTCGGCGCACTGACCGTCGCCGTCGTGACCAAGCCCTTCACCTTCGAGGGCCGCAAGCGCAAGAAGAGCGCCGAGGAGGGCATCAAGACCCTCTCCGATTGCGTCGACACCATGATCGTCATCCCTAACGATAAGCTGCTCGACATCGCCGAGAAGAAGACCACCATGCTCGAGGCCTTCGCGATTGCCGATGGCGTCCTTTCCCAGGGCACCCAGGGCATCACCGACCTCATCACCGTCCCCGGTATCATCAACCTGGACTTCGCCGATGTTAAGACCATCATGAAGCAGGCCGGTACCGCCATGATGGGTATCGGTACCTCTTCTGGGGATACTCGTGCCGTCGACGCTGCCCAGCAGGCCATCTCCAGCCCGCTGCTCGAGAGCTCCATCGATGGTGCCACGCGCGTGCTGCTCTCCATCGCCGGTTCCAAGGACCTGGGCATCCAGGAGATCAGCGACGCCGCCGACGTTGTCGCCAACGCCGTCGACCCCGAGGCCAACATCATCTTCGGTACCGTTGTCGACGAGTCCCTGGGCGATCAGGTGCGTATCACCGTCATCGCTACGGGCTTCTCCGATTCCAACGTCAACCGCCAGGACGAGCTCTTTGCTGCTCAGCAGTCTCAGAGCAAGGCCGCTGCCTCCGCTGAGCCGCAACGCACCGCTCCGGCTGCCAGCCCGGCTCAGGCCGCTCCGACCCGCAACGTCGGTGGTACCGAGCTGCCCAACTTTGGCAACGACCAGTTCGAGCTTCCCGACTTCCTGAAGCGCGGTAGCTTTTAGTTCGTTTTTCTCAACGACCTGCACGGGGTGTGTCCATTTGGATGCACCCCGTTTTGTTTCTCGTTTGTAAACGAAAGCCTCCAATCTCCTTACGTTCCCTTTACGTTTGGTCCCTACCGCTGCGGGTATCCTTTTAAGGAAGTATGACAGCCGTATAAACGCGGACTGCGCGGCGACGCCGCGGTACTTGTGTTATTAGGAGGCTTTAGTATGGCAGCACGTGCGGACAACGTTTCGCGTGTCGACCATGATGGAGTTACGTTGGTGGAGGGCGCGACATCCGATGT
>ERZ1034984.2680-NODE-2680-length-13977-cov-6.203922_pt1 | contig 13977 bp, 11 predicted proteins | sample MGYA00520589_ERZ1034984 | MGnify/ENA primary metagenome ERZ1034984 (study PRJEB33766, sample SAMN09781790) | gut metagenome | biome: gut microbiome | host: Homo sapiens | place: Madagascar | study: EMG produced TPA metagenomics assembly of the PRJNA485056 data... | reverse complement strand
CTGCTTGGATCTGATCATTGATCCATCGATCGATTTCACTTTGACGAAACCGCCACGTCCCGCCCACCTTGAAAGCAGGAATTTCCCCGTTCGCGGCGAGCCGGTAAAGCGTCCGCTTGCCGACTTTCAAGTAGGCAGTCAACTCGTCGAGTGTGAAGATCGCCTGCTGGCGCGCTGTCATACCACCCCCAAAAGTTCCGTCGTCACGCGGCCTCGCTCGAGGAAATTCTTGCAAGACTTTGCAAGATATTGCGCCAAACATGCCAAAAGTCAAGAGTCAACATCCCGCGACTTGCTGGCCGATTGATGTGACCCTTGCTCGTGCGCATGTTCCTTGGCGGAAACTCGTCTGGACGCGCCCAGCCGACTATTTCCCCGAGGCTGCTCAGGCCAATGTGCGGAATGGCCCAGTCGTCGCTGCGGATCGCGTTCCAGAGCCGGGCCGATACACTTCCATTGCCCCAGACGACGTAGTTCAACAGCTCAAGCATCGTCCGCCCTTGGCGGGATCGCTGCCGCCACAGCCACTCGCCGAACTTCTCGACCTTGTCGTCGCCGGCCTGCGGTCGGTCAGGCAAGCCCAAGTGCTCGTTTTCCTGCTTAATGGCGTGGTCTCGGATCGCGTGCACCCGGGAAACGGCATCCACGAATTCCTGCTCCGTCAGTTTGAGAATGCGATCGCGTGCCAGTAACTCGCGCAGCCGGGGCGACCACTCGTAGATGGTGCGTTCTTCAAACGAGTGGTCGAAGTCGGCGTCATGCCACCACTCCAGCGCGTCGCGTAACGCCAGCTCAGGATTTTTTCGAGTTCCTGTCGAAAAACTCCTCGTAAGGATGGCGGTTTCCATCCTTGACCTGCTTGTAGTAGTAGGCGTGCAGGAATTGGTCGGCTTGAACACCTGGAGCCACCGACGCATCGATCCAGTCGGGTTTGGCGTCCGGCGCGGAGACCCTGGATGCGATGGAACGCATCACTTGCAGCGTGTCATTCCAGTCCTGCTCGAACTTCTGGAAATGCTTCTCAGACGACCGCTTGGTGTCGACGAAGACCAGCCCCTGATTCTTTGGCAGCAAGCGATCCTTGTCGAACTGTTGCTCAAACCCGTATTCGCGCTTCGACAGTTCGGACCGTCGGTCCGCCAGGCGAAGCTGCTCTTGGTAGATCAACGACCCGTGCCCGCTCGTCCTGCGCCAGCGCGAGCAAGGGCTTGTACAGCGACGCACGCAGCCGTCGCTGCTCGTCGGCATTGACCGAGGCATTCGGAAAACGCCCGAGCAACTCTTCGGCGTCCTTGGCCAGCGTCGTGAGGTCGATGCCCACCGTCTTGACGGCAGCATCGTCGCGCAGCACCCAAGCCACGGCGAAGGCGCGAGTGGACAGGCCGCTGTCGCGCGCCGCCTTCATCGCCGCTTCCTTCTCCGCAGCCAACGCCGCCAGCTGGTCCATCGCGGCAGACCGGTCGTTTTGCGCGCTTCCAGATCCTTCAGGATGCGTTCGGCACGATCCTTCAGCGGTTGCAGCACCGGTGCGGCGGCGGGGTCTTCGTCAATCTCGTGCTGTAGACCGCGCACAAGGTTGAACACTTTGCCCTCGTCGGACCCATCCTCACCGCGCAATGACTTCAGCGTTGCCACGTCAAAGGTCACGGTCTTGGTCAATCGGCCAAGACCATGTTGCTCTGCGCTTTCCTCGATCAGGCGCCGCGTCTTGTAGGCAAGATCGGCCACAAAACCGACTTTTGCGGCGTAGGCATTGCGCACGGCCGCATACAGCTGGCTGAGCTGCTTGTAGGTCGCGATGTGGTCACGCAGCGCAGGATCAGGCGAGAGGATTGGGGTCACCCCTGGCCCGGATGAGTCTGACCGTGGCACGCGACACGCTGGAACGCGCGCCGCTGCCGGGTGACGTGTTCCTGCTCAACTGGCCGCGCTTGGGCATCGACCAGATGGTGGTCCGCGTGACCGGCATCGATACCGGCACACTGGGGTCATCTGAGTGGCGCATCGAAGCGATGGAGGATGTGTTCGGGCTGGATAACGCAGTGCTCGCCCCGCCGCCACCCATCATCGATGAGCCGACACTGGAGCCGCTGCCGCCTGCACAGATCGTGGCGGTGGAGATTCCGTACTGGGAACTGGCGCGCACCTTGTCGCGTGCTGAACTGGATTACCTGACCGACACCGATGCCGCAGTCGGTGCACTGGCCGCTGCCGGTGGTGTGGGGCAACTGAACTGGCAGCTCGCCACCGGCGCGTCCGCAGGCGAGATCGCCAGTGTGGCCAGCGAGGACTACGCGCCATTGTTCACGCTCGATGCGGCCTTGCCTGCCAGTGAGGCCGATGCCATCGGCTTGCCGGTGACCGCCATCAGCCAGCCGGAAAGGCTGACCGTGGGCGACTACGCCTATCTGGTCGATGGCAGCGGTGAAATCCGCGAATCCGTCGCTGTCCTGCGCTCGTCGAGAACATGCTCCTCTTGCGCCGCGAGGACTTTGACGATCTGCTCGACCGGGCTGCCGAACGCGGAGCCGAGCGTTGCCTTGCCTTGCCTTGCCCATCTCGGGCTGGAGAACGGCAGTGCCGCGAAGGACATCCGCGAACTGCGCGATCTGCTGGAAGCGTGGCGAGATGCCCGCCGCACGGCGTGGCAGACCACCATCAAGGTCGTAACCACCGGCATCCTGGCCGCGCTGCTGGTGGGGGCCGCCATCAAATTGAAACTGATGGGAGGCGTGCAATGACTGCCAAGCCGAAGATCTGCCTTCTGGACGACTGGCAGCGCGTGTTGCGACGGGCCTGGAGCATCCGCTTCTCGCTGCTGGCCGCTGCCTTCACGGCGGCGGAAGTCGTGGTGCCGCTGTTCGGGGACGTACTACCGCGCGGCGCGTTCGTGCTGCTGGCCTTTGCCGCCAGCATCGGCGCAACCGTAGCTCGCATCGTGGCTCAGCCGGAGATGCACCGATGACCCGGCCACCATCACAAGCGATGCGCAGGACGGTGGCCGGACTGACGCTGTCCGCTGCCGCCCTAGTTGGCATCGTGCTGCACGAGGGCTACACCGACCGTGCAGTGATCCCCGTCAAGGGCGATGTACCGACCATTGGTTTCGGCACCACCACTGGGGTGAAGCTGGGCGACACCACCACGCCGCCAAAGGCGCTGGCTCGGGCACTTACCGACGTGCAGCAATTCGAGGGGGCGCTCAAGCAATGCGTGACCGTGCCCCTGGCCCAGCACGCGTACGACGCGCTGGTGAGCTTTTCCTACAACGTCGGCAGCCGCGCGTTCTGCCAGTCCAAGCTGGTTAGAAAACTCAACGCCGAGGACTACGCGGGAGCCTGCGCCGAGCTGCTGCGCTGGCGCTTCTTCCAGGGCAAGGACTGCGCGCTGCCCACCAACGCGCGGCTGTGCGGTGGGCTCGCTACACGGCGAGAAGCCGAATACCGGCAGTGCATCGGGGAGGCATCGTGAGCGTGATTCCGTGGCCGTACCGGCTGCTGGCCCTGGCAGCGCTCGGCGTCGCCCTAGTCGGCTTTGGCTGGATCAAGGGTGCGAGCCACGTCCAAGCGCAATGGGATGCCGCCATCCAGCAACAAGCCCTACAGACCGTCGCCGTCCGCGAACGACAGGCGCAAGCCATCGTCAAGGTCGTCACCCAGTACGTCGACCGCATCCGCGTCGTCAGAGCGAAGGGCGACACCATCATCAAGGAGGTTCCCGTCTATGTGCCCGGCTTGGTTTCATCCACTGGCTGCGGGAACTGGCGGATGATGGCCATGGTCGCCGAGAGATCGCGCCGGTGCCAGAGATGATCGCGCAAGGTCGCCGTCTGCCAGAGCAATTGGGTGAGCGCCGTGCGCCGTACCGTGACGGGTTCAGTGGTGGAGCCGCCCGTCGCGATGTCGAAGGTCTTGCCGTGGGCGCGTGGATAGGTGGTGGCCCGTAGGCCATCGGCCTGCGTTTGCAGATCGGTGCGCGTCAGCAACGGAATCTCGTGCCAACGGGCCAGGTCGTTGGGTAGGCGCTCGCGATAGAAGGCGCAGTGGCGGCGCGCGTGGTCGAGCAGCGCACCCAGCTGCCGATCCTGTCGTTCCCGCAGCGCCTCGGATGACATCCACTGGGTGCTTTCCATCTGGAACAGCAAGGCCAGCACGGCGGCATCGCGTGCTCCCACCACGGCAGGCCAGCGGATGCCGTGTACCTGGCTGGACAGTGCCTCCGTCAGTGACGACGGCCGTCGGGCATTGCTCATCGCTCTCGACCGGCCTCGTGCCAGGCTTTTTTCACGGGTGAGAGCAGGTACTCCGCCACCGTACGGTCGCCCAGCAGGATTTCCGCCGTGGTCTGCATGCCCACCGACAAGGGATACTGCACCCCATCCATCTCCAGCGCGTTTGCGTCGAGCGCCACCAGGGCTTTGTAGCGCAGCGGCCGCTGGCCGCCCGCCAGCCCCTGGTCTCGGGCTTCTTCCTCGCTCTGGGCATCGGCACTCACGTGCTCGACGGTGCCCTGTCCCATGCCGTACTTCTGGAAGGGATAGGTGGCGAACTTGAGCTTGACCGTCAGTCCCGGCCGCACGAAGCCGATGTCCTCGTTGGAGACCCAGACCTCGGCCTTGAGCTTTTCTTCGCGAGGCACGAGGCTGGCCAGCACGGTACCCGGCTGCACCACGGTGCCGGCGGTGTGGGTGGCCAGGTCCTTGATCACCCCGTCCTGCGGGGCTTTGAGTTCCAGCAGCGCGCGCCGGTGCTGCTGCTTCTCCAGTTCCTTGGCCAGCTTGTCGATTTGTGCCCGCGCCTCATTGCGCTCGGCGTGCAGCTGCCGCAGATAGTCCGCCTCGATCTGCTTGAGTTTTTTGAGCGACTGGTCGATGCTGGCCTGGGCGGAGGCGATCAGGTGCTTTTGCGTCTTCAGCTCCTGTTCCTTTTCGATGCGCTCGCGGCGCTTGTCCGAGCCCGTCAAGGTTCCGGCAAAGCCGTCTTTGACCAGCTTCTCGTAGGCCTTGTCCTGCTCGCGGTAGTGGGGCAGCACCGATTCCAGTCTCTCCTTCTGCTGGCGGGCGGCGGCCAGCTCCTGCTGCGCCTTGGCCAGGCGGCTGCGTTCCTCGGCCAAGGCGGCGGCCAGGGCATCGCGGTTGGCCTGGTATTGGGCGGCGGTCTCGCGCAACAGCGCCGCCGGTGCCTGAACGTCCGGCTCAAAGGGCTTGCCGGTGAGCTCCGCATCAATGCGGGCCAGTTGAAGTTGCTTGCGGGCGTATTCGGCGGCGATGGCCTCGAGATCCGCCTCGGTGATCAGCGCATCCATGCGCATGAGCACCTGACCGGCACGCACCGTCTCGCCCTCGCGCACCAGGATGTCCTTGACGATGCCCGCTTCCGAGGGCTGCACGATCTTGAGATAGCTGGCGGGCACGAGTTTGCCGTCGGCCACTGCCACGATGTCCAGCCGTCCCAGCAACGCCCAGACGATGAGAAAGGCGACCAGCGCCAGGATGGCCCACAGCACCCGCCGCCCCTGCGGATTGGGCGCGCGGTGTTGCAAACGGACGAGCGGAGGATGGAAATCCAGCGGGTCGCTGTGGGCCTGCTGGAGGAGGGATTTCAATGCAAGCATGCCGGGGGACTCTCTTGTGGTTCTGGGGTCTTGCGGGTACGGTCAGTGTTCCAGCCTTCAAGCATCGCGCGCTCGATGGCGAACAGGCTTTGTTCGATGGCCTCGCTGGGCGAGTAATCGGCATGACGATCCCGGAACGCGCGGGCGGCCTGCCGATACGTCGGGTTGCCGAGCAGTTCCTGCAATGATGTGGTGACGCTGTCCACATCGATGCGGCCACTGAGCAACTTGCCCGCACCCAGTTCCTCCACCCGATGCGCAAAAAGTGTCTGCTCGACATGCCGAGGCCGCATCGCCAAGGGCACGCCTGCGAGCAGTGCCTGGGTCGAGAAGCCACTGTTGCCGTAGCCGAGCGCCAGATCGGCATGTGGAAGCAAAAGAGACAGATCGATCGGTGCGAGTGCAATGCGCAAACGCCGCGTCGCGCACCGTTTCGCTGCCTCGGGGCGTATCCCGGGCGCGATGCACAGCACCTCTGCATCCAACCGGGCGAGCGCCTGCAAGATCGATTCGAAGCCCGGTACAGCAGGACGCAGGTAGGCCAGTACCCTGCAACCCTCGCGGTTTTGCCAGCCAACACGCAAGGCTTGGGGCACCGAGACGATGGGCCCGACATAGCGCCCATCCGGCCGCGCGCCGTAGTGGTCGAGTTCGGCAAAAGTGTCCAGGATGTCGTGGGCACCAAACAAGTCGCGCATACGCACTGCGCTTGCATGGCCCAGTGCTTTCTGCGCGGCCTCCAGCACCCGGTCGAGCCTTTCCTCGGCAGCCATGAGCGCCTGATCGGACACCGCCTCCCAGGGCCGGATCGACGGCCAGGGAGAAACAGCCGGAGGGATCGCAAAGCCGTTGCCGATGGACAGATGGGGAATATTGGCAAGCCGTGCCGCCAGCAAGGCCGTCGGCGCATGGTCGGCGACCAGCACGTCAGGCTGGGCCAAGGTCAAAATCCCCCGCCAGGCGTTGAGCCGAGCGACCACGTCCTGCGCTTCGGCAAAACCGCTGACGCGCAGCACATCGGCGTAGTTCACTGGTGGGCTGCTGCCCGTGCCCGCCTGTGGGGTCAGGGGCGCGGGCAGCACGGTGATGCCGGGTGCCGGGCGCTGTCCGGCGGGTAGCCGCACGTCCTTGAGCGCCAGGGTCACCCCGTGCCCGCGGGCCATGAGCCCTTGCGCCAGCCGCAGGCACCGGGCGAGGTGACCGAAGGCCTCGCCCAGCTCCCACGCGATCAGAACGCGCGGCATGGGGGGCAGCAGCGCAAGGCCGTGACGCCTTCCTTCAGGCCGGCAAAGCCCTTGAGCTGGGTGCCGGCGGCCAGCCCCACGGCGTCGCCATGGGTGCGCAGCATCGCCGCGTTGCCAGAGAGCAGCCCCACCAGCCCCGAGAGGTCGGCACCCTGGCCCTTGCCCAGCCACTGCGCCGCCCCTTGCCGTTCGGCATCGAGCCTGTTCAATGCCTGCAGCAGGTGCTGCCAGTGGGCTTCGACCGCCTGGCTGTTGCTCGGGGACGGTGCCTGCCCTTGGGAGGGCACGGATGGCGACAGCCAGCGATCGAACCATCCGGCATCCAGGCTGGGCAAAGGATTTTGGTTCACCGCCTTGGCATCGGCCTTGAAGCCATCGAGGAAGCGCTCGAGCAGGTCATCCTGCTTGCCCTTGCTGCCGCCGGGATTGCCGGGCCCGGTGCCCGCGCCGTCATTGATGTTGGCGCTGTGTCCGGGCGGCGGTGCGTCCGCGCCGTTGCCCACGCCTTCGTTGCCCTTGCTGGCGGCGGGTAGCACCGTCTTGTTGCCGACGCTGATGCGGAACACGTCGGAGGCCGTCGAGCACACCCCATGGCCGTCGCTGGCCACCACCTTGACGTCGATGGCGGCGGTCGAACCTGTAGGCGCCGTGCCGCTGAACGTCTGCGTGGCGGCGTCGAACTTGAGCCAACTGGGCAGCGGCTTGCCGTTGGACAGGGTGGCCGCGTAGCTCAGCGTGTCGTTGCGGTCGGCGTCACGGAAGCTGCCTGCGGGCATCTGCCATGAGAAGGCCTTGCCCTTGGCGAGTTGCACATCACTCAGGCAGCGAACCAGATCGGGCATGTCGTTGGTGCCCTGTACGGTCACCGTCAATGCGCCGTTGCTACGCTGCGTGCCGTCACTGGCCAGGTAATTGAAGGTCTCCGTGACCGTCTCGCCCGCACCCAAGCCCTGCACCTTGGACGAGCAATCGTCGAGCACGTAGGCGTAGGTGCCATTGGACAGCAGGGTCAGCACGCCGTATTCGCCGCGCCGGATACCGGGGTCGGCCACGCGCAGGCGCTTGCCTTCCGGATCGCGGTCGTTGGCGAGCACATTGCCCCAGGCCAGCAGCTTGCGATCTTCGATGACGGTTGCCGTATCCGGCGCCGTGACCGGTGCCTGGTTGCCGCCGCCCGATTCGACCACCAGGGTGAAGCTCTGGCTGGCCGAAGCACCCGCCAGGTCGGTGGCGGTGACCCGCAGGACGTAGTTGCCCGCCGTGGCTGGGGTGCCGCTGAAGCTGCCGGTGGCGGCATCGAAGGTGAGCCACCCGGGCAGGGCACTGCCGTCGGCAAGCGTGGCCGAGTAGCTCAGCACATCGCCCGCATCGACATCGACAAAAGCGCCCTCGGGCAGTTGCCAGCGGGTGGGCTGACCGACGCGGCCGCTCTGGTTGCCAAGCAACACGCCCACCTCGGGCGCGTCGTTGACATTGGCCACCTCGATGGCGAAGGTCTGGCTGACTTGTGCTCCGGCCAAGTCCGTTGCAGTCAGGCGTACGGAGACGCTGCCCACATCGCCGTTGGCCGGGGTGCCCGAGAACGTACCGGTCTGGGCGTCGAAGCTCAGCCAATCGGGCAGTGGATCGCCGTTGGCCAGCGTGGCCGTGTAGGCGAGCTCATCGCCTATGTCGACATCACGGAAGCTGCCAGCAGGCAGCGTGAAGCTGAAGGCGCTGTCTTCCAGGGCGCGCAGGTCGGACAGGGGCGTGCCGACTTCGGGGGCGTCATTGGTGTTTTGCACGGTGATACTGAAAGTCGTGCTGGCGAAAGCACCGAAGTGGTCCCTGCCTTCCACCACGAGCTCAAGGTCACCCACGTGATCGTTCGTCGGTCTGCCACTCAAAGTTCTGGATACGGGATCGAAGCTCAGCCATGTCGGCAGAGGGTCGCCGTTGGCCTGTCGCACACTCACCCGGATTTCGTCGGATGCGTCTGGATCGCTGAACAGGTCGGCAGGCAGGATCAGGCTGAAGTCCTGATCCTCGGTCGCTGTCGTGTCGTCCAGTTGCCGGGCTGCCACAGGAGCGCGGTTCATCTGTTCGGTGAGGGACACCACCGTGCCGTCCTCGAACGCGAGCGCCAGGATGACCGGATTGCCTTCCGAACCGTAGTAGTTCTCGATCCGCACCGCATCGCCCTCGCTGTAATGCAAGACGAGGGTGGTGCCATCCCATTCATGACGGATGTCTTCGGGCCGGATGTCAGCCTCGAAGCGGATGTAGTTGAAATCGGTCGCGCCACTGTCGATGATCGTGTCGACGCCATCTCCTTTGTTGAAGATGTAGGCATCATCCCCTGCGCCACCTGAGAGCACGTCGTTGCCCGTCCCTCCGTGCAACTCATCGCTACCTGCGCCTCCATGGAGCGCATCGTTGTCGCCGCCTCCATGGAGCCTGTCGGCAAGGTTTGTCCCGGCCAGTTCGTTCGATTGCTCGTCGCCTTCAACCAGAAAACCGCCTGAAACCAGGGTGGCGTAATCCCAAACCGTGCCGTCGGCAAACTCGAAGCGATCAACGGCATGACCACCTCCGAGCACATCGTTCGGATTGAAGCCTGTCAAGAACAGAATGTCGCCGTCGCCGCCGTAAGAGACGCGGAGCAAATGACCGCCATTGCCGTCTTCCTCAAAACGCAGGTTGGCGCGTAACGCTTCCGGATCGATGCCGGGCCCAAAGCGCAACACGTTGCCAGCATCCGGGGCGGCGACATCCTCGATAAAGACCTCGCCGTCGCCAATGTTGACGTCGTAGATATCTTGTGTGTGATCACCGTAACGAACCCCGCGTGCCAGCAGGTCGTCGAACGACAGGTTGACACCCAACCAGGGCAGGCTGATTTCCGCAACGGGCGCCCGCATGCCCGGCGCGCGCGGGTCGAATCCGGCAAAGCGGATGGCATCGCCTTCCTCGTTCAGGCGCAGCAGCAGGTCGCGTCCGTCGAATTCCAGGCGCAGGTCGTTGGCGTTGATTTCGCCGGTGATCTCGATGCGGTTCGTGTCCTGTTCGCGCCAGGTCTCGGCAATCAGCGTCTCGGTCGGGCGAGTGCCCCATTCTTTGTGGATACGGTAGGTGTCCGAGCCTGCGCCACCCACAAGGCGATCCGCGCCGCCTTGGCCATCGAGCGTGTCATCGCCGTCGCCGCCGATCAGCGTGTCGGCAAACGGCGTACCGTCGAGCCAACCGCCTTCATCACCGGCCATTTCGGTCTTGCCCGTGGGTTCGATGCTCTCGGCCACGATCTCGGTGCCATCGGCAAAGCGGATGATGTCCACCGAGCGGGTCTGCGTGGCCCGGTTCGGCTCGAAGCCCTTCAGGATTACCCGGTCGCCGGGCAGATTGGCGAACTCGATCACCAGATCGCCGTTCTGCTGCGAATAGCGCAGGTCTTCGGGGCGAATGCCGGGGCCGAAGGTGAGGATGTTGGGCGCATCGTCGACGATGGCGCCGCCGTACCACCAGCCGCCTTCGCCACCGTCCCAGCCGCCGCCATAGCCCCCTTCACCGCCATCCCAGGCGGCCGCACGAGCGAGTTCGTCACCATAAGCCCATTCGCCACCGTAACCGCCTTCACCGCCGCCGTAGCCCCAGTTGAGCACGCGGTGATCGTCGTCGATGATCACTTCACCGTGGCCAGGCTGATACACGTAGGTGTCGCCACCCCATTCGCCGAAGAGTTCGTCGCGGCCCGTGCCGCCGGTGAGCGTGTCCGCGCCCCAGCCGCCGTAGATCACATCGTTCCCGTCGCCGCCGTCGAGCACGTCATCGCCGTCGCCGCCGTGAATCAGGTCGTTGCCCTCACCGCCGAGGATCGTGTCATTGCCAGCCAGACCCAGCGCGATGTCGTTGCCCGCGCCCGCGTCCAGCGTGTCGCCATCGGCGGTGCCGTAGAGCACGTCGTCGCCGTCGGTCGGGGTGTTGTTGGCGAGATTGGCCGAGACGAACAGGTCGCCGGACTGCGCATAGGCCACGGCCTCCAGTCCGCCCGCCGGGGCCACCGTGCCGGTCAACTCAAAGCCCGTGCCCTCAAAGGCTAGCGGCGCATCCATCGTTGCCGACAGCAAGGCACCCGCGTTGGCCTGCAGCCAGCCCGCAAGGTCGAATACGCGCGTCTTCCCGTCGGCATTGATGAACTGGATGCGTTCCAGATCGCCCGGCAGATTGTCGATGCGGGTGTTCTCCAGCGTGATCGAGCCGCCCGCACCGCCTTCGATCAGCAATACCACCCGTCCGTCGGGGTCCAAGGCGGCGGAAAGCATCGCAGGCAGAACCGTGGCACCGAAGGACAGCGTGTCCGTGCCTTCGCCGGTGGTCAGCCGGTCATGGCCGTCGCCGTGGTTGAAGACGACCACATCGTCGCCCGCGCCGGTGTCGATGCGGTCATCGCCCGCCTCACCAGCGACCAGATCGTCGCCGGCACCCGAGTACACGTTGTCGTTGCCGCTGCCAGCCGAGACGATGTCATTGCCGGCAGCCAGGTAGACGTTGTCGTCGTTGCCGCGTGCCTGGACGGTGACCGACTGGCCGGTGTAGTCGTTAATGTCGTCATCGGCCTGGCTGCCGAGGATCGTGGTCGGGTCGCCCCAATAGCGCTGCTGCCAGCCCATCTTGCCGCCATCGGCGCGGGCGATCACGTCGGAAAGCGTCCATTCGGTGCCATCGCCGAAGCGGAAACGCTGAATGGCGCCACGCCCCAGGTCATCCCCGTTCTCGGTGCGCACGACCAGCGCGTCGTTGCCACCGATGCCAATGACCAGGTTGGTGTAGCCGACATCACCCGCCTGGCCGCCCCAACTCGCATCCCCCAACTGCACCGACACGTCCTCGGGCCGGATGCCCGGCGCGAAGACCACGGTGTCGTTGGCCACCGCGAGACTCGCGCCCATGGCGTTGTCCAGCCCTGTGCCCGGAGCCACGATGTAGGTGTTGTTACCCGCGCCGCCGTAGAGCGAGTCGCGGTCGGCGCCGCCATCCAGTGTGTCATCACCGGCTTCGCCGAAGAGCTGGTCGCGCCCCGCGCCGCCAGTGAGCACGTCGTTGCCCTCGCGACCATAGATCACGCTGTCCTTCTCGGTGCCCGCCAACGTATCCTCGTCCGGCGAGCCGTAGAGGATTTCCGCGCCTTCGCTGACATTGAGCTTGGCCAGCACATCGTTCACGTTCAGACTTGCGCCGTTGTCGAAGTCGAAGCGGTCGATGCGTTGCCAACTGTTGAGCCATTCCTTGATGCGCACCGCGTCGCCCGAAGCGGTGACGGTGGCGATCAGGTCGTTGCCGTCGCGGCTGAATGTGATGTCGTTCTGGCCAATGCCGGGCTTGAACAGCACGCGGCCATAGTTGTCGGCAATGGTGTCTTGGCCATCGCCGGCACCGAAGCGGTAGGTGTCATAACCGCCCAGGTCTTGGAACTGGTCGTTTCCGGCGCCGCCATCCAGCGTGTCGTCCTGGTAACCGCCAACGATCGCGTCATCACCCGATGTGGCGGCCAGCGCCCGTGCCGCCAGTTCGGTGCGATCCCACACCGTGCCGTCGGCAAAGCGCAGTTGCTCGATCCCTCGCTCGGTAGACCACGTGTCGGCCTGCCCGCGCACGGTGAGTTGGCTGCCATCCGGCAGGGTGACGGCCATGTCGCCTTGCAACGTCCAGCGCACGGTGACATCGGCGGGGGTGATGCCTGCCTCCAGCTCCACCGTGTCCGTGCCAGCGGTGTAGCCTTCGTTGATTACATCCTGCCCGTCGCCCAGCGTGACGCGGTAGGTGTCGGAACCCGCGCCGCCTTCGAGCCAATCATTGCCCGCGCCGCCGATCAAGATGTCGTTGCCGTCGCCGCCAAAGAGTTCGTCATTGCCCGCGCCACCAACGATCACGTCATCGCGACCATTGAAGCCGCGCAACTCGTCGTTCTCGTCCCCGCCCAGGAGCACGCGAGACTTGATCGCCTCCGCATCCCACAGCGTGCCGTCGGCGAAGGCGATTTCCTCCACCGCGAAGCGGTTGCTCTCGTTGAAATGGTTCTTGACGATGAGCGTCTCGCCGGTGTCGCGGAGGGTGATCTTCAGGTCATCGCTGACCTGCCAGCCGTTGACCGTGCGCACCCGCTCCAGCCGCACATCGGTGGGCAGCACGCCTGCCTTGAGCTCGATGCGGTCGGTCTCATTTTGCTGCCAGGAATCCTCGATGATCGTGTCGTGCCCATCGCCCCGGCCGAAGCGGTAGGTGTCCGCGCCAGTGCCACCACGCAAGTCATCGTTGCCTGCACCCCCATCGAGCACGTCGTTGCCGGCGCCACCGATCAGGGTGTCGTTGCCGCCGCGGCCCAGCAGGCGGTCATTGCCGCCCCGGGCATCGAGCAGATCGTTGAATTCGGTGCCGCGCAGCACGTCATCCGCTTCCGTCGGGCCGCCCGCCACCCAGCCCTGGAGCGCCGCGTCCATGGTCTGCGCCACGTCCGCGCCCAGGGGCAGCAGCGCAGCCTTGAAGCTCGCCACATCCAGCCGGTTGAGTAGTCCCATGCCCTTGAGCGAGTAGAGGAAGTCACCCAGATCCGCCAAGCCCGCCTCGCGGTCGCTGTCGATGCGCGTGGCCAGCGTCTGTGCCACCGCGGTGAGGTCGCCCACCACGGATTCGGTCTCGGCATCCCAGTGGTAGGCAATGCTCTGGAACAGGCCACGCAGGTGGCTTTGCGACATGAGCTGGCCATAGACCAGCGCTTCGAGCTGGTCGTAGGCTTCGTTGAGGGCACGCGCGGCGTCCCGGCCAGGGTTGGCCCCCCAGGTGTATTGCCGCCATTCCTCGCCCAGGAACTCTTCCAGGGCTTCGAGCTTGCGGGCGTCTCCTATGGCATTGCCCCAGCCCGCATTGGTGCGGCTGGTCGGATCGATGTCCTGCACACCGGTCCAGCGGTAGATGATCTGACGCACCAGCGCCATGCGATCTTCCGGCGTATCCGCCTGGGTGAAGGCGACAACCAGCGCCTTGAGCTCGCCCGTGGCATCCATCGCCATGGCCTGGTGCAGTTCGCGCACGTTGCCGTAGCCTTGGGCGTCGGGCAGTAGCGCGATGTCTTCAGGCACTTCGACCC
>ERZ1034984.2671-NODE-2671-length-14005-cov-26.165448_pt1 | contig 14005 bp, 10 predicted proteins | sample MGYA00520589_ERZ1034984 | MGnify/ENA primary metagenome ERZ1034984 (study PRJEB33766, sample SAMN09781790) | gut metagenome | biome: gut microbiome | host: Homo sapiens | place: Madagascar | study: EMG produced TPA metagenomics assembly of the PRJNA485056 data... | reverse complement strand
CCTGAGATTTTACCACGGCGCACCCGAGCATAAACGTTCGTTTGTTCACGAATATGGGTACTTTAGCGATTTTTTATACCGCCTGCCGCCTCAGAACGGCCGTTGACGAGTTTGGGGGTTGACGTTATTGTCAACCCCCAAATACCAACCAGCTATACGATCACCAAAGACGCGAGCTCAAGCATGATAGGCATGGTGACGAGCGACAGAATCGTCGACAGCGTCACCAAACCGATTCCAAACTTATAGTTGCCGCCGTATTTCTCGGACAAGATGGCCGCGAACGATGCGACAGGCGCACCGAGAGCGATAAGCATCGTGAGGCGAACCCTGGCATCAATCCACGGGAAGAGCGCCAATATGCCAACAACGACCGCCGGGATGATGACGAGTCTCACCAAGCTAACGAGATAGGCCTTTTTGCTCGTAACGACAGCGCGCATATCGCTCTGCGCCAAATAGGCTCCAAGCACAAGCATCACAAGGCCCGTATTGAGCGCACCCAGGTCATCGAGAATCGTCGCCATCAACGCGGGCGGATGGATTGAAAAGAAAAAGCAAACAAGACCAATCAAGATCATGATGAGATTGGGGTTAGTAATGCAGTTCTTAAAGGACATCTGGCTCTTATCACCCGAAACCAACCATACGCCATACGTCCAAATGAAAAACGTGAGGCATGAGACTCCGACGGAGAGGTAGAAGACGTATTCGGACCCGAACACACCCATAACAATGGGAACCCCGATAAAGCCGCTGTTGGAGAAGATGGCACCGTAACGGGCGACACCATCCTCCTTTTTAAAAAACAGACGCGTGAGCGGAATCGAAATTAGTGTGACCACAACGGTAAGCACAAAGCAAAATCCCGCGTCGCGGATCATGTTGGGTTCGAAGTCGACCATAAGGGTTCTCAGCGTAATGCAGGGATACGCCACATAGATGACCACATTGGCCATCTGGCTCGTGCCCTTGCGGTCGATAATCTTCATGCGGTAGAGAACATAGCCGATCGCCATCAGGATGAACATGATGACGATCTGATTGATAAGCGCGGCAACCGCTCCTCCCATTACAGCTCCTCGCCGTTGGTCTCAATAACCTTCTTGTACCAGTAGAAGCTCTTTTTACGCGAGCGCTCCATAGTACCGGTGCCGTCATCGTGCTTATCGACATAAACAAACCCGTAGCGCTTGGCCATCTCTCCATCGGCATTGCTCACCAGGTCGATGCAGCCCCAAGGCGTGTAGCCCCAGACCTCAACACCATCCTTGATGGCCTCGGCCATGGCCTTGATGTGATCGCGCAAGTACTCGATACGATAATCGTCGTCGATGGATCCATCCGGATTGACCTCGTCGCAGCAGCCGAGGCCGTTCTCAACCACCATAATGGGAATTTGATAGCGCTCGTACACCTGGTTGAGCATGATACGCAGACCCATAGGGTCGATTGGCCACTCCCATGCAGTCTCCTTGAGGTAAGGATTCTTGGCGCCCCCGAGAAGGTTACCGCTCGTCTCCTCGGCAGGGTCAGTGCTTGCGCACTGGCTCTGATAGTAGCTGTGCGTATAGAAATCGACCGTACCCTCTTTGAGAATCTTACGGTCCTCGTCGGTGATATCGAGCGTCACGCCCTCCTCGTCCCAGATGCGCTGGGCAAAGTAGGGGTACTCGCCGCGCACTTGGACATCTGAACAGTAGTAGTTGCGATACTGGTTACGCTCGCGGGCAAGCTCGACGTCCGCAGGATTGGGCGTGAGCGGATAGGCCAGCATGTAGGCAATCATACAACCCATCTTGTTGTCGGGGTCGATCTCGTGCCCCACCTTGACCGCAAGAGCACTTGCGACAAACTGATGGTGCAGCGCCTGCAAACGCTTCTGCGGGTCATCTTTCTGATGGCGAAGGTCAAAGGAGCCCGGATTCAGAATGCCGAGACTCATGTAGTTGCCAAGGGACATCATGCCGCAATTGATCTCGTTGAACGTGAGCCAGTAGCGACACTTGCCCTTGAAATGCTCCATGACGGTCTTGGCATACTTCACGTAGCAGTCAATAGCCTCGCGCGAAGCCCAGCCATCGACTTTCTGGCACATGGCAAAAGGCATCTCGTAATGACTCAGCGTCACGAGCGGTTCGATGCCGTACTTATGGCACTCGTCCATCACGCAATCGTAAAACGCAAGGCCAGCCGCGTTGGGCTCATCTTCGAATCCCGTTGGGAAGACGCGAGGCCAGTTCATCGAGAAACGAAAGACCTTGAATCCCATCTCGGCGAGCAAGGCGATGTCCTCTTTGTAGTGATGGTAGAAATCGACACCATCGTGACAGGGATAGAGCTTGTTGGGGTCGAGCTCGGGCGTGATCTCGCGCGGGTGGTGATGGTTGCCGTTAGTGGCCATATCCATGCAACTCGGACCCTTGCCGTCTACGTCCCAGGCTCCCTCGAACTGATTGGCAGCAGTCGCGCCGCCCCAAAGAAAGTCTTTTGGAAAAACACCCATGGTCGTCCTCTTTTCTATAGGAAACGGGCCGTCATCGCGACGGCCCTCACACTTGTTGAATGAAAGCTAGTCGAGGTCAGCACCGTTGGTGGCGATAACCTTCTGGTACCAATCGAAGCTCTTCTTCTTAGAGCGTGCATAGGTACCGTTGCCCTCATTGTCGAGGTCAACATAGATAAAGCCGTACCGTTTGTCCATTTCGCACGTCGACATCGAGACCAGGTCGATGCACCCCCACGGGGTATAGCCCATCACGTCGACACCTTCCTCGATAGCAGCGCCGATGGCCTTAATGTGCTCACGGAAGTAGTCGATGCGATAGTCATCGTCAATCGTGCCGTCTTCGTTGACCTTATCGTAGGCACCAAGACCGTTCTCGACGATAAAGAGCGGCTTATGGTAGCGGTCCTGCATATCGATCAACGCGTAGGTGAGGCCATCGGGGTCGACCTGCCAACCCCAGTCAGAAATGGGCAGGAAGGGGTTCTTGACGCCGGTAGCAAGGTTTCCTCCGACTTTCTCGCGTTTGTCCGCATCAATGGAGTCAACCATCGACATGTAATAAGAAAACGAGACGAAGTCGACCGGATACTGCTTGAGAATGGCCTCGTCACCCATGCCGAACTCGACGTGGATGCCCTTGCGCTTCCAATAGTTGAGCACATGCTGCGGATACTCGCCAAGTACCTGGACATCGCTATAGAAGTAGTTATCGCGGTTGTCCTTCTGCGCAAGCAGCATGTTTTTGGGATTGCAGTTCTCGGGATAGGTGAGGGTGCGCGTGACCATGCAGCCCATCTGAGCACCGGGAACCATCTCGTGCAGCATCTTGGTGGCAAGGGAGCTCGCCACAAACTGATTGTGCACGCACTGGTAGATAAGCTCCTCGCGCTTATCCTCGGGATAGCGCTCGGTGCAAACGCCGATCGTGGTCCAGGGGTGGCGGAACACAGAGTCGATCTCATTGAATGTGAGCCAATAGGTAACGTACTTTCCAAACTCGCGGAAGCAGACTTCGCAGAAGCGCAAGAAGAAGTCGATGACTTCGCGCTTGCCCCAACCATCGTAGTGGTTTGCCAAATAGAGCGGCATCTCGTAGTGGTGAAGCGTCACAAGTGGCTCAATGCCCGCATCCTTCATGGTGCGGAACAGGTCGCGGTAGTAGTCGATGCCGGCCTGGAGCGGCTCTTCCTCTGTACCCGTGGGGAACAGGCGGGTCCACTGGATGGATACGCGCAGCGTCTTGAAGCCCATCTCCTGGAAAAGCGCAATGTCCTCCTTGTAGCGATGAAAGAAGTCGATGCCGTGACGCTTGGGATACACGTGGATATCGGTCGAAGCCTCGGCCTCCTTGATCTGCTCGTCAGTGATGCCGTGAAGGGCCGCGTAGTCCTTTTTGTCAACCTTGGGCTTATAGGTGGTGCAGTCGGCGACCGAAAGACCCTTGCCATCCACATCCCAAGCTCCCTCGCACTGGTTGGCAGCAGTAGCACCGCCCCACAAAAAGCCTTCGGGGAACACGTAGCTCATAGTTATCTCCTTAGTTAAAAAAGAGGGGCACGGCGCTCCCGTGCACCGCGCCCCTCGAAGTTACAGGCAGATTATCGGACAGCCGATAGGTGAAGTCATTAGGCCTGAGCAGCCTCTTCCTGCTCCTTCTTGGCCAGCTTGCTGTTGGCGAGGACGAAGGGGATCCAGATAAGGACGCCCACGACGAGCTCGACAAGCTGAACCACGACGCCCTGCCAGCCATGGCCGACAAAAGCGTTGAGAAGAATGGGCACACCAAAGGGAACGTCAACGGTGTTGCAGGGAAGGAAGCCGATAGAAGTGGCGAACATGGCGATGGCGACGCAAATACCGGAACCAAAGGCAAACGGAATTGCATAGATCGGGTTCAAGACCAGAGGGATACCGAAGACGACGGGCTCGGAGATGCCACAGATGCCAGGCAGGAAACCGAGCTTAGCGATAGCCTTTTCCTCATCGCGCTTGGAGCACAGGAAAATAGCGATGATGAGGCAGAGGGTCATACCGGCGCCACCGGGAGCGACGAAGCAGTTCCAGAAACCCATGGTAAACGGGGAATCGGGCATGGTGCCAGCGGCAAGAGCGGCGGTGTTGGCGGCGATTGCAGCATTGAACATGGGGTTGCGCACCGGGGAAACAATGAGACCGCCATGGATACCGAGAACCCAGAAGAGCTGGGACACGACAACGATGATGACAACGCCAGCCGGAGTCTTGAAGGCCGCCTCAAGCGGAGCCTGCATAAGGCCGTAGATCCAGTCGTTGATATAGGAGCCAGTAAGGGCCTGGAAGCCAAGGCCGAAGATAGCGCTCACGACGAGGACAATAAAGACCGGGATCATAACGTTGAAGGACTGGGAGATACCAGAGGGAACCGAAGGAGGCATCTTGATCTTGATCTGATCGATCTCAGAGAGCCAGCAGAAAAGCGAACCGAACACAACGGCCGTAATCATGCCGACAAAAAGACCCTGAGCGCCCATCTGGGTGGTAAGCAGACCAGACACCGGGGCCTCGAGAGCCGTGCCGGCACCGTCGACCTTGATGGAGGTGCAAATCATGGAGATGTAGGCCGCCACGGAGACGAGCGCCGTCGGATACTCCGGAGCCTTCTTGGCACGGGCCAGGTAAAGGCCAATCAGGAAGGTGATGGGCACCGTCATGAAGGACATGGTGCAGTAGTTGATAGCGGAAAATGCCGGCTCAAGCCCCGCGAGCGCGGGCACCCATTGTGCAAGCCCCGTCGTGGTGGAAGAGACCAACGTCTTGAGCAGCGTGCCCATAGAACCCACGATAACGAAGGGCATAAACGCGGTAAAGGCATCCTTAATTGCGGAGAGATATACGTTGTCGCCTACTTTTTCTGCGACAACCATCATCACATCTTCGAATTTCTCGGAGAAAGCCATATGATGTACCTGCTTTCGAAAGTTAATGACGTGCTTTCGGATGTAGACCGCTGTCGAGTGCTAGTCGCACAGCGGCGTTTTTGGGCTATTGAGCCCTTATGCCTTGGCGACCAGGTCCTCCGCCTGCTTGAGGACCTTGGCGCCATCGCAGCTGCCATAGGCAACCGGATCGATCACGGCAACGGGAGCCTTGCCGTCGACGACTTTGGTGAGCTTGCGCTGAAGATGACGAACCTGCGGTCCAAGGAGCAGGACGTCGAAATTGCCAAGCTCCTCAGCAACCTGACCCTGTTCAACAGCCCAGATCTTATAGTCCTCCTTACCTTGTGCCTTGGCGGCCTCCTCCATCTTGCTCACAACAAGAGAGGTGCTCATACCAGCACAGCAAGCCAACATAATGTTCATTACAAACTCCTTTCATAAAGCGCTCTTCCGGGGCGCTTAGATGACCAAAACGTAAAAGTCGAGGCTATTTACCTTCATACTTATCGCGATACAGCTCAATGAAGCGCTCGGCAAAATCGCTTGCCATAATCGCCATTGTCAGATGGTCCTCAGCGTGGATCAGGATAATGTTGATATCGACCTCTTCGCCGTTAGCTTCAGCCTGGGTGAGCTCGAACTGCTTCTTGTGGGCGGCGCTCATCTCGGCCTGCGCCTCGGCGAGCTGCTTTTCTGCCTCCTCGAAATCACCGTCATGGGCAGCGTCGATCGCCATCAAGGCGGCCGACTTGGCGTTGCCCGCATGAAGGATGATTTGGAGGGCGTTTTCGTACTTGCTCTCGTCCATCTGTGTCTCCTCTTACAGTTGTCGTCTTACATTCCAAATGTATTCAAAAGCTCGACAAGCGTGCCCCATTCCTGGTTGCCAACAAGCTTCTGGATAGCCTCTTTATTGGTGAGCAGCTTGGCCATACTGCGGTAGAAAGACTCGAGCTTTTTATTCTTGGCCTTGGATACCGAGACAAGAAAGACCGCGCTCACCGCCTGCCCGTTCCATTCGATGGCATGGCGGAGCAGTCCCACGCATACAAACGTGTCGTCGCTCACGGCTTGCACCGGGTGCGGCATGGCGACCTGGTTACCAAAACTCGTCTGGGCAAGCTCCTCGCGACGAAGGACCAGCTCGCAAAAATCGCCGGGGACTTTTCGATACTCGGCCACGCGCTCGCAGAGCCGCTCGATCACCTCTCGTTTATCAGATACGTCAAGGTCGGCCATGAACAGCTCGGGCGAAAAGAAGGGAGCAAAACTGCCCGACAGGCCGGTGTCGCTCAAAAGATCCCTAAGGTCCTTCATATCCTCGTCATCGAGAAAGAAACTCACCTGACGTACCGGCACGGGGAGCGGGCGGTGTAGCGGAACGGTGGTGAAGACATAGTCGATACCGGTCATGTCGACGTTGTCCACATGGCTGGCGTCGCACGTCACCACCCTGTCGACCAGCGAGCCGAACTCCTGACGATACCGGTACTCAAGCAGCTTGGCGCTCCCCTGCCCGCTCGCGCACACGACGAGGATGTTCTTGCGCGGGGCCTCGCCCTTCTGGCGCTCGAGAGCGAGCGCGAAGGCAAGCGCTATGTAGCCGACCTCATCGTCGGAAAGACGGTTTCCATACTTCTGTGCCAGAATCGTAGAGGAATCCAAGGCCATAGAATAGGCCAGCGTGAAACGCTCTTTAATATCGGCGAGCAGCGGATTATCAATATGCATGCGATACTTGAGGCGAACCGCGAGCGGGACGATATGACGCGCCAGATTCATGCGCAATTCAAGGTCGCCGCGAAGGTCGAAGTGATAGGAATCCCAAACGAGCTCAAGCATCTCGGACACCACGCCCCAAACCTCATCGGAAATGACGAGGCCCTCATCTTCTCCATCGGGACCGACATAGAGAGACTGCTTGCCAGCGAGGTGGATTGCAATATAGGCGACTTCCTCTTGAGGAAGGTTGATTTCGAAGGCACATTCAATGCCGTCCGCTATGCGACGAGCGACAGAGAACTCACGCGAGGAACGAATACGTTCAAGGTTTTCAGCCTCCATCGGAACATAGCAGCTCTCGCGGATACGGCGAACGGCGATTGCGATATGGACCATAAGGTTTTGATAGGCAGCGGAGTTAATTTGGAACCCCTCGTCGACAATAACCTCGTCGACGCATTTGGCAATTACATCAAGTGATACACGATTGGTGGCACCATCCGCTCGACCCTCCATAAGATGGTCAAGCGTGGTGTTCGCAAGGCACAACCTGCGGGACATCTCGCTACCCGTCACTCGAATCCCATAGTGCGGACGACGCTCTAATGCAAGATCGAATCGGGACAACTGCTGCTCGACTTGTTTGAGATCACTCGAGATGGCGTTACGGCTCACAAAGAGTATCTCGGAGAGGTCATCGAGGGTAATCCAGCCTGTGCGGGAGAGCAGGTCGCTCAATAGATAGGAGACCCTGCCCTCGGGCGTCGAGGGGATGGAACGAAGGCCTTTCTGCGAAGGCTCCTGCACGAGCCCCTCAAAAGCATCCTGATCAGTCACAACAAGCGAATAGCCGCCGCCGCGAACCTTACGAATTGACGCGGCGGGCTCGAGTTGCCCGTTGAGCTTTTTAACGTATGTGCGGATCGTGCGATCGCTTACATCGAATTCATCAGCCAGCGTTTGGGCCATCACGTTCTCGTGCTCATCGATATAGAAAAGCAACTTGCGAACTTGCGAATCGATCATTGGATCACACCTCCCTGCTTTCTCTTGACAATGAATAAGATATCTTGGTTATGAAGTCGGTTCCACAATTCTGATTTCCGCATTAGTTGGAAGCAATCTGGTTGAAATCTATAAATCAAACCGCCTCAAGACACGATGCGGGCGCACTCGGCACTACGCCGGATGCGCCCGCAATCTTTTTCTATTGATGCATAAAGGGATTATCGGAAAGCTCAGCCTCTATTGTCGTCATCGGACCATGACCAATGAGGCAGACGGTGTCGGAGGGAAGCTCGCGGGCCATCTTTTTGAGCGAGCGGCAGATGGCGGCCTCATTGCCGCCCGCAAGATCGGTGCGGCCGTGACTACCGGGAAAGAGGGTGTCGCCGACAAAGGCGATGTTGCCCTCCTTGGTAGCAGCAAAGAGCACGACACCACCCGGCGTATGCCCCGGCACTTCCATGACCTGAAGCGTTGCTTCTCCCACGGCAAGCGCATCGCCCTCGGCAATCAGCCGCGTGGGTGCACCGGGGTCGGGCGTATCGATGCCCCACAGGACGCGCTGCTCGGCGATGTTTTGAGCGGGAAGCTCGGCGTCTCTAGCAGGCAACGCGTACAAGCATGCCTCACCCAACGCCGCGCGCACGCCCGCCACGCCGCCCACGTGGTCGGCATGCCCGTGAGTACACACCGAGCCCAAAAGTGTTTCCCCGGGATGCTCTGCACGAAACCGTTCAACAAGTGCCGTGCCGTCCCAAGCTGGATCGATGACAATCCATTGCCCCGAGCACCCCATAAAATAACTGTTTGTCCCAATCGGCCCATTTACAATGCACTCAATCGTCACGCTCCCGCGTGGCTTGAGGTCTAACCCCATGAACATCCTTTCTCCGCGATGCACCCAAACGTCTTTCGTGTTGGCCACTTTGATTAATCCCGGCAAGATAATTCCCTTTTGTGTACAGGAGCCGCAGTATCAAAGGGCCACGATTATCGCTTTCTCATCATACTGGCGCATACGACGCACGCACCGCCCCAAAGGAAACCAGATCGCACATGCCGACACACTTCCCACCGCTGCGCAAACGGCGCCCAGTTTCCGCCCCATAGCTAGAACAACACGAGACCCAGCATAAGCATGATCGGCATAGTGACGAGCGAAAGGAGAGTCGAAATAGAAACCAAGCCGGCACCATAACGAGAATCTCCACCAAATAGCTGCGGGATCATGCAGCACATCGCCCCGCAAGGCGCCGAAAAGGCAATGAGCACCACGGTCTTGCAGGCCGCAGAAACCGGAAAGAACGATACGATTAAACCCGACAACGCCGTGGTAGCAATAAGACGCAAGGCACTCGCTTTATAAATTGAGCGTGTGCGGGCGAGAGCGCGGAGGTCGGATTGCGCCAAAAATACACCTACGATCAACATACCGAGTCCCGTGTTGAGGTTCGCCATGCCGTCAATGAAGGATTTGACGGTCCCCTTTGGCTCACATGAGAAGATAAACATGACAAAGCCCACTACAACTGCGACCATTACGGGATTCGTCGCAATCTTTTTGAAGCTCACTTCTGAGACATCTTGCGTATAGAGCCAAATGCAATACGTCCAGATAAATACTATCTGAGTTGCCATAACAGCGGAAATATAAACGACGTAATCAGAACCGACGACTTTTCCACAAGTGGTATGCCCACGAAACCCATATTGGAAATGATGATTCCGAGCTGAGCGACTCTAGAGCCGGTACCATAGACTGCGCGAGTAACGATAATGACACCGATCATAATCGTGCATGATGCAGCAGCGACCTTCAAGATGGAAACAAACACGTCAGACCCAAACGGTACGGCGAGTGCTCGCACAATTACGGCGGGGGTAGACACATAACAGGCGAGATTGGTTAGGACCATCGAGCCATCGCGCGTGATAAGTCCGCACTTACAGCATGCTGCGCCAACTGCCATCATCAAAAACATCGCAGCAATCTGCGAAACCATGACAGGCATTGTCGAAACTAAACTCAAATTCAAAACATCCCCCATACATATTGAACTTGAACCTTGCAGACCCGTACGGGCCAAACACTACTTTCCCGCTTTGGCCCAGTCTTTTCCATCCCGGTCATTTCCACTGAATTGGGAAATACGTTGGGGACACAATGGGCGAAGGGAGGCGTTAAATGAGCATAACGAGCAACCTCCATCGAAAGGAACCCCCATGACCGACAAGATGCATATCCCTGGCACATTCCTCTGGGGCGGTGCCACTTCTGATTTTCAATACGAGGGTGGCTTTGGCGAAGACGGCCGAGGCCTGCTCACTCGCGACTATGAGACCGACGGCAATGTGACCACGCCGCGTCAGCTCACGCTCAAGATGCCCGATGGCAGTCGCACCTCGGTCAACAGCAGCTTTTTCCAGTGCCAGCCCTTCCCCGAGGGAGCTGTGCCCTGCCTCTACGACGACCAGTACTATCCCAGCCATCAGGCCGTCGATTTCTACCATCACTGGCGCGAGGACATCGCGCTCATGGCTGAGATGGGCTTTGATGTGTTTCGTTTTTCCATCACCTGGAGCCGCATCTTCCCCACAGGAGACGAAACCGAGCCCAACGAAGCCGGCCTCAAGTTCTATGAGGACGTGGTTGATGAATTGTTGGCTCACAATATCCAACCGCTCATCACCATCTGCCATGACGAGCTGCCCGCCTACCTAGCCGAAAAATACAACGGCTGGGAGGACCGTCATGTGATTGACTGCTATCTCAACCTTTGCCGCGCCCTCTTTGAACGCATCGGCAACAAGTGCAAGTATTGGCTCACGTTCAACGAGATCAATGCCATTGCCGGCTATATCGCCACCGGCTCCCCCCGCACCGACTCGCAAACACATTACCGTTGCATCCACCACATGTTCCTGGCAAGCGCTAAGGCCGTGCAGATGGGCCACGAGATGATGCCAGACGTCATGTTCGGCACCATGTACGCGAGTTCCGAGGTCTATGCTGCCACGTGCAAGCCCGAGGACGAGTTCCGCCGCATGCAGTTCCGTCACATGACGCAGTTCTTTAGCGACGTTATGGCGCAAGGCGTCTACCCGTATTATTCGCACCCGATGTTCCGTCGTCTGGGCGTAGATATGAATGACTTTGTGGAAGCCGGAGATGCCGAGATCCTTGCCGCCGGCACGCTTGACTACGTGACTTTCAGCTACTACCGCAGTGCGCTTATCGAGGCGTCCGACGAGCTCAAGCGCATGGGTGGCTCCCCCACCAACCCCTATTTGCCCGTGACCCCATGGGGCTGGCAGATTGACCCGGTGGGTCTGCGCTACGTGATGAACGAAATCTACGACCGCTACCGCAAGCCGATTTTTATCGTCGAGAACGGCCTGGGCGCCGTCGATGAGCTGCTGCCCGACGGCACCGTCGACGACCAGTATCGTATCGACTACCTGCGCGAGCATCTACGCGAGATGGCCAAGGCCATTTGCATCGATGGCGTAGATTGCTTGGGATACACCATGTGGGGCTGTACCGACCTCGTCTCGCTTTCCACCGGCGAGATGGCCAAGCGCTACGGCTTTGTCTACGTGGACATGGACGACAAGGGCAACGGCACCCTCAAGCGTTCCAAGAAGAAGAGCTTCAACTGGTTCAAGGAAGTCTGCGCTACCAACGGCGACAGTCTCTGGACCGAAGAGTAGCGGACACCCAAAAAGAACGCCGGCGGGATTGCCCCGTCGGCGTTCTCGCTTTTCTACACGCGGCGCTTGAGTTGCGCTCCGCCCTCGCCGGGCATCAGGCGGCGCGCGTCGTAGACCGAGTCGACGGAGCTGATAGAGGCCAGCAGCGGATCCAGGCCACTCGCGTCCGAAATCTCGACCATGAAGCGCAGCGTTGCGATGCCCTCGCGGTTGGTCGACGTGGCGGCCGAAAGGATGTTGCCGCCCGCATCGCCGATGGCGATGGTGACGTCCTTGAGCAGACCCATACGGTCCAGGCACTCGACCACAATCTCAACCTGGAAGAGGGTGTCGGCGGCGCCGTCCCACTCCACGTCGATCATGCGCTCGGGATGCTCCATAAGGCCCTTGACGTTGGGGCAGTTGGCACGGTGCACCGAGACGCCGCGACCGCGCGTGATGAAGCCGACGATATCGTCGCCCGTCACGGGATTGCAGCAGTGCGCCAGACGGACCAGTAGGCCGCTGTTGCTCTCGCCCTTGACGATAATGCCGTTACTGGCGCTCTTGCCGCGCTTTTGCGGCTTGCGGTTGGAGCCGCGAGCAGGCTGCTTCACGACCTCGGCGATAGCCTCGGCCTTGGTGAGCTGCTCCTCGGGCTTGGGGTCCAAGATTTGCTCGACCTTATTACCCACAGCGCGCGGGGCAACCTTGCCGGCGCCGACGGCGGCAAACAGGTCCTCGAGCTGCTTGAAGTTAAACTGCTCCGCCACGGCGTTGAGCGCACGCGTCGAACGCGGCGTAGAAATGCCATAGCCACGCTTACGCAGGTCCTTGGCCAGCATATCGCGACCAGCAGCAGCGTCGTCGTCCTTGGTCGCAGCGGCAAAATAGCGGCGGATCTTTGACTTGGCGGAAGGTGTCTTAACGATCTTGAGCCAATCACGCGACGGCTTGGAACTCTTGTTAGTCAGAATCTCGACACGGTCACCCGTCTTAATCTCGTGCGTGAGCGGAGCCACCGCACCGTTGATTTTGGCGCCGACGCAATGGTTTCCCACCTCGGTGTGAACGGCGTAGGCAAAGTCGAGCGGCGTGGAGCCGGCACGAAGCGCCATGACCTCGCCCTTGGGCGTAAAGACAAAAATCTCCTGGTCAAACAGGTCAACCTTCAGCGAGTGCAGGTATTCCTTGGCATCGGTGATCTCGTCAGACGCCGCCCAATCGAGTGAATGCTTGAGCCAGTTAATCTGATCGTCCAGACGCTGCGCATCGTTGGTCTTGGAGGCAGACGATCCGCCCGACTTCTTATATAGCCAGTGGGCGGCAATGCCGTACTCGGCCTGCTCATGCATCTCGTAGGTTCGAATCTGAATCTCGAGCGGGCGAGCCGTGGGGCCGATGACCGTCGTGTGGAGCGACTGGTAGTTATTGACCTTGGGCATGGCGATATAGTCTTTAAAGCGACCGGGCATGGGGTGCCACAGCGTATGCACCGCGCCGAGCGTGGAGTAGCAATCGCGCACCGAATGCGTGATGACGCGCAGTGCCACCAGGTCGTAGATCTCGGAGAATTCCTTGCCCTTGCGCTTCATCTTTTGGTAGATGGACCAATAGTGCTTGGAACGGCCGTTGATCTGGAAGTCCTCCAGGCCAATGCGGTTGAGCTCGTCGGTGAGTGTCTTGATGGTCTCGGCCAGATAGCGCTCACGGACCTCGCGCGACTCCGCCACCATGCGTGCGATGCGCTGGTAGGCGTCGGGTTCAAGGTAGAAGAAGGACAGATCCTCGAGTTCCCATTTAATGGAGCTCATGCCCAGACGGTCGGCCAGGGGCGCATACACGTCCATGGTCTCGCGGGCCTTAAACAAGCGACGGTCCTCACGCAGGGCCGCAAGGGTGCGCATGTTGTGCAGACGGTCGGCAAGCTTAACGATGATGACGCGGATGTCCTTGGACATGGCGAGGAACATCTTTCGCAGCGTGAGCGCCTGTTTCTCGTCCATGCTGTCGACTTCGATGTTGGTGAGCTTGGTCACGCCATCGACGAGCTCGGCCACCGTATCGCCAAACAGGCCGGAAACATCGGCAAGCGAGGTCTCGGTATCCTCGACGGTATCGTGCAGCAGCGCGGCGCACACCACATCGCAGTCCATCTTGA
>ERZ1034984.2665-NODE-2665-length-14011-cov-5.711737_pt1 | contig 14011 bp, 15 predicted proteins | sample MGYA00520589_ERZ1034984 | MGnify/ENA primary metagenome ERZ1034984 (study PRJEB33766, sample SAMN09781790) | gut metagenome | biome: gut microbiome | host: Homo sapiens | place: Madagascar | study: EMG produced TPA metagenomics assembly of the PRJNA485056 data... | reverse complement strand
CTTAAAATCCCTCGGCGTAACAACCGTGCGGGTTCGAGCCCCGCCACCGGCACCACTCAGAAACGCCCCTTACGGCACGAATCCCGCCTTGCGGCGAGGATCGATGCCAGACGGGGCGTTTCTTCGCTTCAACTCCACGATCGCTTCGCTGGATCGCGGAGTTGTTTTTTGCATAACAAAACTCCCCTGTGCGGACAGGGTTTGTCCGCACAGGGGAGCGTATGATTTCAACAGGATTCCTGCCGGTCAGGCTCAGAAGAGGTTCTTCTCGGTTTCCTTGTCGAAGAAGTGCATCAGCTCGGGCTTGAAGCTGTACTTCACGGGCTTGTGGCTGCCGTGGACAGCGTCGAGGTCGATGTCGGTCGTCGGAACGACGATGACGACGTCCTTGCCGTTGGAGTTGACATGCAGATGCAGCTCGGAGCCCATCAGCTCGGAGACGTCGACCATGGCGTCAATGCCGTCCTGCGACAGATGGATGTGGACCGGGCGGACGCCGGCGATGATGTCGACGGGAACCTTATCCATCTTCTTGAGCGCTTCCTGCTTGTCGGCGGGCAGCTCAAAGTCCTTACCCTGCACGGTCGCGACGTACTTATCGCCCTTCTTGGACAGCGTCGCGTCGAAGAAGTTCATCTGCGGCGTGCCGATGAAGCCGGCGACGAAGAGGTTTGCCGGATGGTTGAAGACCTCCTGCGGGGTGCCGATCTGCTGGATGAAGCCGTCGCGCATGATGACGATGCGGTCGCCCAGCGTCATAGCCTCGACCTGGTCGTGGGTAACGTAGATGAAGGTGGTGTCGATCTTCTCACGCAGCTTGATGATCTCGGCGCGCATCTGGTTGCGGAGCTTGGCGTCGAGGTTGGACAGCGGCTCGTCCATCAGGAAGACCTTCGGGTTACGCACGATGGCGCGGCCGATGGCGACACGCTGACGCTGGCCGCCGGACAACGCCTTCGGCTTGCGGTTGAGGTACTGGGTGATGTCGAGGATTTCGGCGGCCTCACGGACCTTGCGGTCGATCTCCGCCTTCGGGGTCTTCTTCAGCTTCAGAGAGAAGGCCATGTTATCATAAACGGTCATGTGGGGATACAGAGCGTAGTTCTGGAAGACCATGGCGATGTCGCGGTCCTTCGGGGCCACGTCGTTCATGAGCTTGCCGTCGATGTACAGCTCGCCCTCGGAGATCTCCTCCAGACCTGCGACCATGCGCAGCGTCGTGGACTTGCCGCAGCCGGACGGGCCGACAAGAACGATGAATTCCTTGTCCGCGATGTCGAGGTTGAATTCCTGTACGGCGACGACGCCCTTGTCGGTGATCTGAAGGTTGACCTTCTTCTCCTCGGCAGGCTCTTCGCCCTTCTTCTTTTTCTTGCTCTTCTTTTCTTCGCCACTGACGAACGGGTAAATTTTCTTGACGTTTACGAGTTTTACTTCTGCCATACTGATTTGGACTCTGACTGCGCTGCCTCCGCACCGCATTCTCACGACCGCCGGGCTTGGCGGACGCATTGCGACATGTCTCCACAATGCCGTACCGGGAGTCTCCCGGATGAAAATATCCTCCTTATTATTGCCGCAGCGCACCATAAGTGTGGATTGGTACACTCCGACTAAGATACACGTATTATATCAGATCCCTTTCACAAAGTCATCTGTCGCTTTTACTGAAATTTTACGCAGAAACCCGTCAAAACGCACAAACCCGCTCCCCGTTTACTTTTTCCCCGTTCCCTGCTACAATAGAGGCAAACGCAAGGGAGGGACGGCGCATGAAGCAGACGACGCTCTGCTATCTCGAGCGCGATGGGCAGTATCTGATGCTCCACCGCGTGAAAAAGGCACACGATGAGAACCACGACAAGTGGATCGGCGTCGGCGGAAAGTTTGAGGACAGGGAAAGCCCGGAGGACTGCGTCCGCCGCGAGGTACTGGAGGAAACGGGCCTGACGCTCACCGCGTACCGCTACTGCGGCCTCGTGACCTTTGTCTCCGACGTCTACCCGACCGAGTACATGCACCTGTTCCATGCCTCGGGCTTCACCGGCACGCCGAAGGACTGCGACGAGGGAGAGCTTGCCTGGATCGACAAGCGAAAGCTCGCCGCCCTGCAGCAGTGGGAGGGCGACCGCATCTTCCTGCGGCTCATGGACGAGCATGTCCCGTTTTTTTCCCTGAAGCTCGTATACGCGGGCGATACGCTCACGGAAGCCGTTTTGAACGGAGAAAGGATCCGATAACATGGAAAACATTCTGATCAGCGCCTGTCTGCTCGGCGTATGCTGCCGCTACGACGGCGAGTCGAAGCCCATCATGCAGACCGTCGCGCTCATGGAGCGGTACCATCTCATCCCCGTCTGTCCCGAGCAGCTCGGCGGGCTCCCCACGCCGCGCGAGCCGTCGGAGCGGCAGGGTGATGCCGTCCGGACAAAAAGCGGCGCGGACGTGACCACGCAGTACCGCCGCGGCGCGGAGCAGGCGCTGCATCTGGCGCGTCTGTACGGCTGCCGGGCAGCGGTCTTAAAAGAGCGCAGCCCGAGCTGCGGCAGCGGGGAAATTTACGACGGCACGTTTTCGGGCCGCCTGACGCCCGGCGACGGCGTAACGGCGGCGCTTTTAAAGGAAAACGGCATTGCCGTCTACGGCGAGAGCGAAATCGAAGCGCTTCTGGCACAGGCCGGGCCGGAGGAACCGCAGCAGAGCCTGTTCTGAACATGAAAAACCAGCCGCTCCCGAACACGGGAGCGGCTGGCTGGTCTTTCAGGCTTCAGAATTCGCAGATGCGCGCAAGCAGAACCAGACACTGCTCAAGCGTCATGTCCTTTTTGGGCTCAAAGCCCTTCGTCGTGCCGTTCATCAGATCGTACTGCGTCATCATCGCGACGGCCTCTCTGGCCCAGTCGGAGATGGACGCGCTGTCGGGATAGCGGCTGAGCGTCGTCATATCGGCCTCAAAGACCACGCTCGACTGCCGCAGCAAACGCAGCAGCACCGTCGCAGCCATCTGCCGCGTGACCCGGGAGGTCGTGTCGAAGCTGCCGTCGGCGTTCGGCTGCATCACGCCGAGCTGCTGCACAACGGCAACCGGATCCGACACATCCTCGACAAGGCCGAGCGTCCGCGCGGTATTTGCCGCGAGGCGGGCGAGGGTCTTGCGGGTGATGGCGGACTGATAGCTGCCGTCTGCCAGCATGGTGATGCCGTAGACATCGGCGCGGTCGACAAGCTCCGCTGCCCAGCCGGACGGGGTTCCGGTAATATTGGACACGCCGCTGCCCCAGGCATAGATCGTGGAGGGCGCTTCGGCTGCGGCTTCGGCCGCAGACGGCGCGGAAACGGGGATTGCTTCTTCTGCAGCTGCCGCGCGGCCGGAGGCAGAGCACATGGTATAGAAGGTATAGCACCCGCCGTCATAGGGGATCACGCGGTTGACGCCCGCCTTGCCGTCCCAGACCCAGTTCTGCTCGAACAGCGTGACGGTGCCGCCCGCCTCGTCGACAGCTTTGACGATGGCGTAGTGATTGCCGTAGCGCTCGCGCGCCTCGGCGGAGGCATAGGCGATATCGCCGGGCTGCGGCGTGTATGTAACCTCGAACCAATACCCGGACGGGCTGGCCGCGGTGATATTGCCGTTGTCCGTGTACACGGTCACGCCGTAGACCGCGCTGTAAAAGCGCTCGATCAGCTCATTGCAGAACAGCATGCTGCCGGTCTCATTATACAGCGCGTCCACGCCGCAGAAGGTGTCGGCGATAAAGCCCTCCCCCGAAATCGTGACATAGTCCAGCCGGATGGTCGCCTCGGCGGCCAGCGCCGGTACGGCCAGCAGCGTCAGACATAAAACAGCAGCCGCCAGACGGCGGAATTTCTTCTGCATGCACAAAAGCCTTCTTTCGTTCGATAAACTCTTTTCAAATTGTAACAGATTGTAACCAGTAAGTCAACCATTTTTTTGCGCCCACTGGAAAACCGGCCTGCGGATGTGGTATAGTATAAAAAGTTCCGAACAATGGAGGCATTTGCTTGGAAAATTATTTTCATCTGGAAATGGACCGGCGCGCGATTAACCAGATCAGCGCGCTCGGCCTTGCGCACTGCGGCGACGCGGTGTTTGAGCTGCTGGTGCGAAGCTATCTCTGTGCGTCCGGCAAGGCGCTGAACGGCAATCTGCACCGCGCGACGGTCGAGCTCGTCTGCGCCCCGGCGCAGGCGGAGCGCGCCGAGCGCATGCTCCCGCTTCTGACGCAGGAGGAGCTGGCTTTTTACAGGCGCGGCCGCAACGCGCACGTGCATCAGGTGCCGAAAAACGCCACCTATGCGCAGTACGCCAGAGCCACGGGGCTGGAATGCCTGTTCGGAGCCCTGTATCTTTCCGGGCAGCTCGACCGGCTGAACGAGCTTTTTATCCTGACCATGGAGGATCCTCATGCCATTTGACGCATTTTTCCTCACGGCAGTCCGCCGTGAGCTGGAGGGCAGCCTGACCGGCTGCCGCATCGACAAGATCCAGCAGCCGCAGCGCGACACGCTGATTCTGTCCATGCGCGGCGCGGCGGGCGGCGGACGGCTGCTGCTGACGGCCTCGCCCAATCACCCGCGCATCCACCTGACGAGCGAGCCCGCCGAAAACCCGGCGCAGCCGCCCATGTTCTGCATGCTCCTGCGCAAGCACCTGACGGGGGGGCGTCTCGTGTCCATGCACCAGCCGGAGATGGAGCGCCTGCTTGACCTCACCTTCGACTGCACCGACGAAATGGGCAGTCCCGCGCAGAAGCACCTGATCCTGGAGATCATGGGCCGCAACTCCAACCTGATTTTAACAAGCGAGGACGGGCGCATCATCGACTGCCTGCGCCGGGTCGACTTTGAAATGAGCGAGCAGCGGCAGGTTCTGCCGGGCCTTTTCTACCATCTGCCGCCCACGCAGGGAAAGCTGGATCCGTTTGCCGTTGCGGAAGACGCGCTGGCAACGCTTCTGGCGGCGCAGACGTCGTCCAAACGCTTTGACGCCTGGCTGCTCGAAACGCTCGGCGGCTTTTCGCCGCTTGTGTGCCGGGAGCTCGCGTTCCGCCTGACGGGCGATCTGGATACCGATCTGTCCGGGCTTTCTCCGGAGGAAAAATCGGCGCTGGCCGCGCGGCTGCACACCGCCCTTGCGCAGCTGCAGACTGCGCCGCCGCAGCCCATGCTCCTGTACAAGGACGACCGCCCGTGGGATTTCACCTGCCTGCCTGTGACGCAGTACGGCGAGTTTATCCGGCAGGAGCCGTGTGACTCGTTCTCGCAGCTGCTCGACCGGTTCTATGCCGCGCGCGACCGCGCCGATTCCATCCGCCAGTCGTCGCAGGCCATCCGCAAGACCGTCTCCAACCTGCACGCGCGCACGGCGCGCAAGCTCGACAACCAGCGCCGGGAGCTGACTGCGACGCACGACCGCGAGCGCCTGCGCCGTCTCGGCGATATCCTCACGGCGAATCTCTACGCCGTCAAACGCGGCCAGACGAAGCTGCGCACCGCCGATTTTTACGACCCGGACATGAAGGAGATTGAGATTCCCCTCAACCCGGCCATTTCCCCGCAGCAGAATGCGGCGAAATTCTATAAGGACTATCAGAAGGCCAAGAACGCCGAAAAGATCCTGACGGAGCAGATCGCGAAGGGCGAGCAGGAGCTTGCGTATCTTGCCAGCGTCCTCGACGCGCTCACGCGCGCGGAATCCGCGCGGGACTTACAGGAAATTCGCGCCGAGCTCGTCTCCGGCGGCTATCTGCGCGAGACGGACCGCAAGAAGCGCATGAAGCTGCCGCCGAGCAGGCCCATGCGCTTCACCTCCTCCGACGGCTTCCCGATCCTCGTCGGCCGCAGCAACCGGCAGAACGACGAGCTGACGACGAAGCTGGCCGCGAAAACCGATATCTGGCTGCACGTCCAGAAGATCCCCGGCAGCCACGTCATCATCGAAACGGACGGCCGGACGCCGCCCGACCGGACCGTGACGGAGGCGATGCAGCTTGCGGCCTATTATTCGCAGGCCCGCGGCGGCCAGAACGTGCCGGTCGACTACACGCCGGTGAAATTCGTCAAAAAGCCTGCGGGCGCGAAGCCCGGCATGGTGATCTACACAACATATCAGACCGCCGTCGCCACGCCGGACGCGGCGCTGTGCGAGCGGCTAAAGGAGAAAGACTGATGGAAGAGCGACACTACGCATTTTTTCAAAACCGGGACTGCGAATATTTCCCCTGCCATGAGACACAGCACCCGGAGAACTTCAACTGCCTGTTCTGCTACTGCCCGCTCTACGCGCTCGGGCGCGGCTGCGGTGGAAACTACCGCTATACGCAGTCCGGGATCAAGGACTGTTCCGGCTGTCTGTTCCCCCACCGGCGGGAAAATTACGACCGCGTGAATGAGCGCTTCATGGAGATCGTCAAAAAAATGCAGGAATGTGAATAACGTGCCAGCAGTTTGATTTCTACTGCTTTTTCCCCGGTTTTATCCACTTTTCCCGTAAAAACACGGCACTCTACTGTCCGTAGAGTGCCGTACTTCGCTTTGTAGACCGGCAGGAGCGAACCCGGAGAGCGCTTCGAGGCAGGAATCGGGAGACTTTTCCCTTCCGTGCGGTTACACTGGAAATACAAACAAGCAGGAGGGATTCCCATGAAAAACCTGAAGATTTTCGGCGACTCCATCATCAAGGGCGTCACCTATAACGGCCAGAGCTACCACCTGTGCCAGGAGCATGATTTCGACGCGCTCGCCGCGCAGGGCGTTACAGTGGAAAACTACGCGAAGATGGGCGCGACCATCGACGCAGGGCTGAAGCAGCTGGACCGGAAGCTCGGCGCCTGCGGCGGCGAGACCACCGTGCTGTTCTGCTTCGGCGGCAACGACTGCGATTACGACTGGAAGGCCATTTCGGAAGACCCGGACGGCGAGCATCTGCCGCACACGCCGTCGGAGCAGTTTATCGACCGCTACTGCACGGCCATCCGTAAGGCGCAGAGCGCGGGCGCCCGCGTGGCGATGACGAGCCTGCCGCCGCTGGAGCAGGAGCGGTATTTCTCCTTCATCACCCGGGGCCTGAGCGCAGAGAACATCCTGCGCTGGCTGGGCGACACCGATCATCTGTACCGCTGGCAGGAGTATTATAACTCCATGGTCGCGCAGCTGAGCCGCGCGTTTGGCTGTAGACTCGTCGATCTGCGTGCGGAGTTCCTCAAAAGCCGCGTCTTCCCGACGCTCATCGGCGCGGACGGCATCCACCCCACCCAGGCCGGCCACGACCTTATCCACCGCACCGTCCAGTCCGCCCTGGCGTATTGATCTGCGTGCTGCGCGGGTCCGCTGCCGCCCGGCGGGCAGAGCAGAGTCCCGCCCCTGCCAACACGATTTGAGTTTTGGACAATCTCTGCACAAACCGCACACGCCATAAACGCCGCCGCCCCCTGCCGCAAAGCGCGGCAGGGGGCGGCCTTTTCATGCTTCAAACTCGTGCGCGTCCTTGAGCACCATGTCCTTGACCTTCATCAGGCGGACCTTGGTTGCGCGGTCGTTTTCCTCGAGCTTCATGGAGATATACTTGATGTTCTTCTCCATTTCCGGGATCATGACATATTCCAGCGCGTTGACGCGGCGGCGGGTCTTCTCGATCTCGGAGGCGAGCAGCTGCGTCTTCTTTTCGGCCTGCGCCAGCGCAAGCATGTCCTGGAACACGGAGGCCAGCGCGCCCAGCGCGTCGTCCAGCTCGCCGGACGTCTGCGCGAAGCCGTAGGGATAAATGGACGCGGCATCCTCGTTTTTGGTGTGGAACTCGTAGACCGGGACGGAGACGGACATGATGTTCCGGAACGTCATGTCCAGCGTCGCCGACTGTTTGGGGTACAAAAGCGCCTGCTGGAGCATTTCCGGGGACATCACGCTCGACGCAACGGTCATGGCGCGGTTTGCCTCCTCAATACCCTTCTCGACCTTGGCGCGCAGCTCCTTGTTTTCCCGCACAATCAGGAAAAACTGCCGCATCAGCTCGTCGCGCTTGTCCTTGAGCAGCCGGTGGCCGCGCACAGCCGTGCGCAGGCGGCCCTTGAGCCGCGTGAGCTCCATCCGGGTCGGATTGATCGTTTTACTGGCCATGCGAACACCGCCTTACGCCTGCTTTTTGGGCAGATACTTTTCGATGAACTCCGGCTTGATGCGCTTGAGCTCCGTTTCGGGCAGGATGGACAGCAGCTCCCAGCCGATGTTCAGCGTTTCCTCGATGGAGCGGTTCTCCTCGTAGCCCTGGCTGACATAGCGCTGCTCGAATTCCTCGGCAAACTTCGCGTACAGGCGGTCTGTCGGGGAAAGCGCGCTCTCGCCCAGAATGGTCGCAAGCTCCTTCGCGTCCTTGCCGGCAGAATACGCGGCAAAGAGCTGGTTCATGGTGCCCGCGTGATCCTCGCGCGTCTTGCCGGGGCCGATGCCCTTGTCCTTCAGTCGCGACAGACTCGGCAGCACGTCCACGGGGGGAATGACGCCCTTGCGGTACAGATCGCGGCTGAGGATGATCTGGCCCTCGGTGATATAGCCGGTCAGGTCGGGGATGGGATGGGTCTTGTCGTCCTCCGGCATGGTCAGGATCGGGATGAGGGTAATAGAGCCCTTTTTGCCGATTCTCCGGCCCGCACGTTCATAGAGCGTTGCAAGGTCGGTATAGAGATAGCCGGGATAGCCGCGGCGGCCGGGGACCTCCTTGCGCGCAGCGGAGACCTCGCGCAGCGCCTCGGCGTAGTTTGTGATGTCGGTCATGATGACCAGCACGTGCATGCCGCACTCAAATGCCAGATACTCCGCGGCAGTCAGCGCCATACGCGGCGTCGCGATACGCTCGACCGCCGGGTCGTTGGCGAGGTTCGAGAAGACGACGGTACGGTCAATCGCGCCCGTGCGGCGGAATTCCTGCACGAAGAATTCCGATTCCTCAAACGTGATGCCGATGGCGGCGAAGACGACGGCGAAGTTCGAAGCGTCGTCGCCCAGAACCTTTGCCTGACGCGCAATCTGCGCGGCAAGCTGCGCGTGGGGAAGGCCGGAGCCGGAGAAGATCGGCAGCTTCTGGCCGCGGACAAGCGTGTTCAGACCGTCGATCGTGGAAATGCCGGTCTGGATAAATTCGTTCGGATAGTCGCGCGCGGCGGGGTTCATCGGCAGGCCGTTGATGTCCTTCATCTCGGCGGCCAGAACCTCCGGCCCGCCGTCCTTCGGGTGGCCCATGCCGTCGAAGACGCGGCCGAGCATATCCTCGGACACAGCCAGTTCCAGCGGGTGGCCCAGGAAGCGGATTTTGCTGTCCTTCAGGTTGATGCCTGCGGAGTTTTCAAACAGCTGCACGACGGCGGTATCGCCGTTGCACTCCAGAACCTTGCAGTGCCGGACCTCGCCGTTCGGCAGCTCCAGCTCGGCCAGCTCGTCGTAGGTGACGCCCTCGACGTTTTTGACGATCATCAGAGGCCCGGAGACCTCACGGATGGTACGGTATTCGCGGATCATTCAGCCTCAGCCTCCTTTGCAACTTCTTCGATCTGCTGCTCCATGTCGGTCATAATCTTCGCGTAAGCGTCCTGATACGTGTCCGCCGGAACGGTCTTCGCGCGGCCGATGGCGGCGCGGGCCGCGATGGCGTAGAGCTTCCAGATATCCGCGCCGCGCTCGATTGCCGCGTCGCAGAGATCCTTGTAGCGGAGAATCAGCTCCAGCAGCCGTGCCTGCCGGTCGAACGACGAATACTGGTCGTTCTCGAGGAAGGCATTCTGCTGCAAAAAGTCCTCGCGGATCATCTTCGCGGATTCCAGCGTCAGGTTGTCCGCCGGGGACAGCGCGTCCTGACCGACCAGCTTGACGATCTCCTGCAGCTCTGCTTCCTTCTGCAAAAGCGCCATGGCGCGGCCTCTGTTCTGCATGAACCCGCGGCCCAGATTTTCGTCGCACCAGCCCTTGAGCGTGTCGAGGTACAAAGAATAGCTCGTCAGCCAGTTGATGGCCGGGAAGTGGCGCGCGTAGGCCAGCGAAGCGTCCAGACCCCAGAAGACCTTGACGATGCGCATCGTCGCCTGCGAAACAGGCTCGGAAATATCGCCGCCCGGAGGGGAGACCGCGCCGATGGCGGTCAGGGAGCCGCGCCGCTCGTCCGCGCCGAGGCACTCGACGCAGCCTGCGCGCTCGTAGAACTGCGCAAGGCGGGAGGCCAGATACGCGGGGTAGCCCTCTTCGCCGGGCATCTCTTCCAGACGGCCCGACATTTCGCGCAGGGCCTCTGCCCAGCGGGAGGTGGAGTCGGCGATAACGGCGACGTCATAGCCCATGTCGCGGAAATACTCCGCGATGGTGATGCCGGTGTAGATGGACGCTTCGCGCGCCGCGACCGGCATGTCAGAGGTGTTCGCAATCAGAACCGTGCGCTTCATCAGCGGCTCTCCGGTGTTGGGGTCGTGCAGCTCCGGGAACTCCATCAGAACGTCGGTCATCTCGTTGCCGCGCTCGCCGCAGCCGATATAAACGACGATGTCCACGTCCGACCACTTGGCCAGCTGGTGCTGCACAACGGTCTTGCCCGAGCCGAACGGGCCGGGAACGGCGGCTGTGCCGCCCTTTGCCAGCGGGAACATGGTGTCGATGATGCGCTGACCGGTCATAAGCGGCTTCGAGGGGGTAAACTTCCGGTCATACGGACGGGCCACGCGCACGGGCCACTTCTGCATGAGACTTAAATCCTCTTCGCCCTTTTCCGTTTCCAGCACGCAGACCGTCTGCTCGACGGTAAATTCGCCGGATTTGATCTCCTTGACGGTGCCCGCCATTTTGGGCGGCACCATGATCTTGTGCAGAACAGCGCTCGTCTCCTGCACGGTGCCGAGCACGTCGCCGCCGGAGACCTTGTCGCCCTTCTTGACCGTGGGCGTGAAGGCCCACTTCTTTTCGCGGTTCAGTGCCGGAACCTGTACGCCGCGGGCGATGGTCTCGCCGCAGCGGTCGCGGATTTCGGTCAGCGGGCGCTGAATGCCGTCGTAAATGTTTTCGAGCATGCCCGGCCCAAGCTCGACGGAGAGGGGCATGCCGGTCGTCGTGACCTCGGCGCCGGGGCCAAGGCCGCTCGTTTCCTCATAGACCTGAATGGAGGCCGAGCCGCCCGTCATATTCAGGATCTCACCGATCAGCTGCTGCTTGCCGACGCGGACGACGTCTGCCATGTTGGCGTCTTCCATCCCCTCGGCGACAACAAGCGGGCCGGATACCTTTACAATTCTACCTGCCATTTCATTGAATCCTTTCTTTGTTCAAGGATACTGTTACAAAATATTGGAGCCTACTGCCCGTTCGACTGCGGCGTTCAGCGCGTTCATGCCGAGCCCTCTGCAGCCGCCCGCGCCGGGAATCAGAATGACCGCCGGGGTGACGCTGGACGCAAACTTTTCGATCTGCGCATGCAGCGCCTCAGCGTACGTCTCGGTCACATAGATGATCGCGTATGCGTCGGACTGCTTCGTGAGGCGGTGGAAGACCTCCGCCGCTTCCTCGGCGGACTCCACGGGGAACACGGCGAGGCCCAGAGCCGCAAAGCCCATGACGCTCTCGCGTTCGCCCAGAACTGCGATTTTATACATACCGCTCACCTCGCTCATTGATACAGATCCCGCAGCCGCGCACGAATCGTGTCCGCAGGCAGCCCCGCCTGCAAACCGCTTACGATCATGCGGGCCGCCGCAATCTCATTTTCCAGCGCGCAGAGATAGGCGATTACAACCTGCTCGCCAAACACGACCGACTTTGCCTTCGCGAAATACGCCGTGAGCGTATTGTCGCACAGCCGCTCAAACGCGGTCAGCGACCCGCTCTGCGACTCGTCGCCCGCCTGCGCGGCGGCAAAAAGCGCGCTGTTCGCGAACAACGGCGCAAACGGCTCGTCCTGCGCGAGCGCCTGGCAGACCGCCTCTTCCGGAATGCTTCCGCCCGGGACGAGGACGCTCTTTAAAAACGCGGCGTCCTTGTGCATGCGCCGCGCGCGCACGGCGGCGCGCAGATTCGCGCTGTCCGCCTGCAGCTGCGCATAGCCCATCAGGAACGTGCTTCCGACCTGCGCGGCCTGTTCGTGATACTCGGCAAAATACGCGCGGTCGAGGATCAGATCGGCCAGCTGCGGGTCGGCGCTTCTCGAAAGCGCGTCGCGCGCAGCCTGCATCGCGGTCAGAACCGCCTGCGGGACGCTTCCGGCCTCGCCTGTTTCATAGGCGGTTTTCAGCGCCTGCGCATCCGCGCGGCCCGCGCCGGAGAGCAGGGACGCCGGGTCTGCCCCGACGGCCTCCGCCTTGACGATCGTCTTGGCGTTATGATAATCATAGCGCATGCGGAACAGCGACACAACGCCGTCCTTCGGCGCAAGCGCCTCGACCTCGGAAAACACGGCGGCGCGCCGGTCGTTCAGCGCCTTGTCAAGCCCGGCGGCCAGCACATCCGCATAGCCGCAGCTCTCCAGAATCCGCGCCGCCTCCTGCACGGAGGAGCCGAGCATCCGCCCGGCCTTTTCCGCGGTGAGCAGCTGGGGCTCCTTTGCGCGCAGATACGCCGAAATAAACAGATAATCGGTGTCCTTACACGCCTTTACTTTCTTTTTTTGTTCCGTCACGTCGGCCTCCCGGCTTCAGCCAAACAGGCAGGCCGCGACCTTGCCGGAAAGCGCGGGCCGCAGGCCGCTCACCATCGTGCCGATCGAGCAGTTCGTCTCGACCAGCCCGTCCTTCAGCACCACGCCGCCGCGCAGCGGCCGCGTCTCATTGGAGAGCGTCAGCTTTGCAATCTTCCCGGCCTTCCGGAGCATTTCGTTCGCCTGCTCCGCGACGGCCTGTCCGACCCGCGCGCGATCCTCTTCGCAGAAGATCAGTTCCTCGCTGCCGGACGTGCTCGCCTGTGCGGCCAGCTGCGCGCAGAGCTTTGTGTACTCTGCCGTGGGGAGCGAAAGCAGCTGCTGCTCCGCCTGACGGAAGGCTGCGTCGACGAGCGACTGCTTCGTCTCGAGCAGCTGCCGCCGCGCGGCCATTCTGGCCGCACCCTGATCGCGCTCGAGCTGCTTCGCGCCCTCGGCCTGTGCTTCCGCCGTCAGCCGCTGCTGCTCAGACTCGATCCTGCGGTCGTAGTCCGCGCGGATGAGCGCCGCCTTTTCCTCGGCCTGCGCACGGATGGCGGCGGCTTCGGACTCGGCGTCGGCAAGGATGCGCGCGGAGATTTTTTCAATTCCGTTCATTGTTTCACCCTCTTCTGCGGGGTTACTTGCTGATATTGATGATCATCAGCATGGAGGCCAGCAGGGAAAGGATCGCGTAGAACTCGACCGTGACGCACAGCACCATGCCCTTGGACCAGTGGTCGGGCTTCTTGGCCAGCAGATTGATGGACGCGCAGGCCACGCGGCCCTGTGCGATCGCGGAGATCATGCCGCCGAGCGCCATAGGAAGGCAGGCGACAAAGTACTGCAGGCCCTGCGTGATGCTCAGTTCGGGCAGAGCGCCGGACAGCAGGCCCATGCGGAAAATGGCGAAGAACCAGACGACGAGGCCGTACAGGCCCTGCGTGCCGGGGATGACCTGCAGGATCAGGACCTTGCCGAACTTTGCCGGATCCTCGCACAGAAGACCAGCGCCGGCCTCACCGGTCATGCCGGTGCCCTTTGCCGAACCGATGGCGCACAGCGCCGCCGCGAGACCTGCGCCCAGAAGCGCCAGAGCCAGACCGCCGAATGCATCAAAAAAAGCTTGCATGATGATGTTTCCTCCTTAAGATTGAATGTCTACGTATTTGGTGTTGATCGCAAGGGGTTCAAACGGCTTGCCGCCGTCCTGATAGAATTTTCCGAAGTATTCCAGACACTGCAGACGCAGGTCATGGACATAGCAGCTGAGCAGGTTCAGCGCGAAGTTGAGTCCATTGCCGGCTACCGACACGATCAGGAAGATCACCACGTTCCCCGGGATCGCGCCGA
>ERZ1034984.2659-NODE-2659-length-14032-cov-10.522215_pt1 | contig 14032 bp, 10 predicted proteins | sample MGYA00520589_ERZ1034984 | MGnify/ENA primary metagenome ERZ1034984 (study PRJEB33766, sample SAMN09781790) | gut metagenome | biome: gut microbiome | host: Homo sapiens | place: Madagascar | study: EMG produced TPA metagenomics assembly of the PRJNA485056 data... | reverse complement strand
TTTTTCTGGAATTCTAGTTTTCGAGTGTGATATCTTCTTAGATTATGACCGATACATACGAGTAGTATCTCCAGTTTTACACCAGATATACTGCGACGACGTAATTTGTCATAATGATTGTCTTCTTTGATCTGTCCAAAGATTCCTTCACTCCAGATACTTCGTTGTGTCATATACTTTTTACCTTGCTCAGTCGAAAGATTTTCTTTGACTTCTTTTTTGTAGGATTCAAGCTCTCTACACCTTTGTATCATTCGTCCTGTTTTTGACTTCGTACACTGAGATTTGAATGAACAGCCTTCACAATGTTCATTCTGATACATTTCGATTTCTCGTGGATACACGCCTCGTCGTTCTATTCGTGTATCTACCAATGTAAATTCATGGTTCGCTGGACAAATGATTTTATCCTCTTCATTCGGATTCATCTGTGCTCGGGTAAACTGATTCTTAGTCGTTTTCTTTTCAGCTTCTTTACGCATTCCACTGTATTTCATATACAATTGAATTCCATGTTCCTTGTCATATTTATAGTTGTCAAAACTTCCGTATCCTGCATCTGCTGGTGTGGCATATGGATAGCTTTCATACGCCATATGATAGCCTTCCATAAATGGAATATATGTTCTAAGATCATTGGCGTCACTTGATACATATACATGTCGTATATATCCGTCACTGCTTCCAACCTGTACATTATATCCAGGCTTGAATACATTGGTATGGTTATAGTAATCGTATTTCATGTGCATGAACGTTGCGTCTGGATCCGTCTTTGAAAAGCTGTTTCAATCTCCTGCAATATCAGAATATATGGTGTATTTTAACATCTTCAACGCATCTTCTTTAAATGCTTCCTGATACCTTTGCAGTTCATGCTTCTTTTTACCTTTTCCATGCACAACTTGGATTGAATTCTTCGCCATCAGCTGTTCTATTACAGAAACTAATTCAAACAAATAATCGAAATTGATCTCTCTTACAATTGAAAAGCGTACATCCAAATTGTTTTTTGAACTGTATTTATTAAATGCAGAAAGCCTGTCCATAACTTTGATCCAACGCTTTTCTCTGAATTTTTTTGTGACTTTCATCCATACAAAAGTCATCTTATTGGCATTGGCCTCAAATTTGGTTCCATCAATATATAATACTTCTGTATCTATGACATCATGAGCTTTCATATATTTATTGATATCAACAAATATATCTTCGATGGGCATAGTAAGCTTATCTTTGATAAACCTTTCAAAAGCCATATGAGAAGGTGTTGAACCGTTCACAATGAATTTAAAGCGAATGTCATATTTACATAATTTTTCTAAATCACGAAGAGAAGCATAACCGTTTATCGCAAATGCAAGAATGACTGCTTCGAACATTTGGATTGCATCATATCCATGAGCGTTATTCTGTGAGAAATCGATATATTTAAAAATGTTGACCTCTTCTACGACTTCCTTCACAGTTCTTGATATATCGTCTTTTTCAACGACATCTTCGTAAGAAAAACACAAAGGGAATTGAAATGATGGCTGATATGCATTACAATTAACTAGGTATTTTGGCACAAACATATTATACCAAAAAAGACCGATATTCAGATTTTTAAACCTTGAATATTCGGTCCTTTTTTATTAAGCTGAAACTTCTTTATCCGTTACAGCCCCTTATTCATGTCTTAAAGCTTCAATTGGATCAAGATTTGCAGCTTTATAACTAGGTAACAATCCAAAAATAATACCGATTGCCATTGAGAATAAGACGGATAATATCATGGCAGGAATACTAATGGATACAGGCGTACCATTTAGAATAGATATGAATTTAGCTAAGCCAATACCTGTTATTACACCTACAATACCTCCAATCGAAGTAAGTACTACAGCTTCAGTCAGGAACTGGAATAGAATGGCTTTTTTTCTAGCACCAATAGCTTTTTTAAGACCAATTTCTTTCGTTCTTTCGGTTACCGTTACAAGCATGATGTTCATAACTCCAATACCACCTACAAGTAAAGAAATACCGGCAATCCAAATCAACATGGCATTTGTCGATTTAGAAAGATTTTGAATATCTTTTGCCTGCTTCAATAAGTCTTGTGCCTTATATTGAACACTTGAAGAAGAAACATTTGTATTTAAGATAGTAGCTGCTTTTTTTCCTACACTTGTCATATTGGAAGTGGCATCTACTTTCAGTAATGCGTTTTGTGGTTCATCAAACTGATAGAAGATTGGCCAAGATTCACTTGGAACATAGACTTTAGAACCCGTAGACTGATTATATGTACGGTAATCATCAATACTTTCCATTATAGGTTCAAAAGTTTCTTTATCTGCACATACACCAACAATGGTGAATGGTGTTGAAGAAATTTCAATCGTTTTACCAATCGGATCATCTTCACCGAATAGAAGTCTTGCGCTTGTCTCATCGAGTACGGCAACTTGTCTAAATTTCATGTTGTCATCTTCTGTAATGCCTCTTCCTTGTTTGATGGTGAGTCCAGCAATTGAAAAGTAGTCTTGATTCACACCCATGATATATCCACCATCTAAAGAAGTGTTATTACGAAAGATGGATTGATTACTTTGTCTAGAACGATACAGGGTGGCACCTTCTACGTGATCAATGTTTTTTAAGGATTCAAGTGTATATTTTGACACAGTTGGAACTCCATTTGGAATACCGGAATCAAAAGAGTATTCCCAATCTTCTTGGTACAACGAAATTTTTACCGTGTTATTTCCGGAGCCAATTAGATTCTTTTCAATTTGATCATTTGTTCCTTTAATTGTAGAAACAATCGCAATGATGGAGGCAATTCCAATAATGATTCCAAGCATTGTAAGGAATGATCGCATTTTATGAGCAAAAATACCTCGAAATGATAATCTTATGTTTTCAATCATGATGCATCCCCCGAAGATTTTTGGGTCTTCACGCCTTCTTTCGCGTTTTTACTATACGCAAACGCAATATAATCTGTACCTGAAAGTCCATCTTTGATTTCCATCGTATCGCCCCAGACAATCTTTCCAACCGTTACATATTGCTTCTTCAATCTTCCGCGATTTTCTTTAAGAACATAGTATTTACTTCCTTCTTGTTTGACATAAGCCTTAGAAAGCCAAATCGAACTCGTTGTATCTGTATTTGAATTGAAAGTTAATTCTAAATATTCACCAACCGCAATGTTAGAGGCATCTTTGGCGATTGCTTCAAAACCATAGTAGCTCACATTTGGATTTCCCGAACCATTATAGTTACTGCTAGAAGAAGGAACTGTATCTACACTTTGAATTTTGGCATCAAATGTTTCTCCGTTTGTCCAACAGTAAGCTGAAACGGTATCGCCAACTTTAACTTGGTTTAACATCAATTCACTAATGCTTCCCTTAATATAAGTTCCTTGGCCTGTTGCCACTTCTAAAAAGGCATTTCCATCTTGAGGTGGGTTTGATAGATCTTTTACATTACGCACAATACCACTGCGCTTTGCACGAACGATGCCGTCATTTAATAAAGCTTTATTTTCATTTAATGAAAGCTTCGCCTTTTTTAAATCTAAATCTAACGTCTTTAATGCCTGTTTCTTATCACGAATGGCTTTCGCAAGTTCTATTTCTGTATAACCCGATGTATTATCTGGACTTGGATTTTGTTCGGTTTCTATATATTTTTGTTTTTCTTTCGTATGTGAAATCACCGAATACATATCGCCTTCATTCATAGATTGTTTAGTGGCAAACTTGTCACAACGAACAAGCCAAGAAGAACTGATTTCACCATCGTTTGTATACACATCAAATCGAAAATATGAATTGAGATTCTTGTTATCTAAAAATAGTTTTCCATACACAAATCCTTGGTCTTCACTTAACTTGAACACATAGGGATTTTTTTTGGTTCCAACTGTAGAAATGTCTTCATAAGGAATCTTTTGTTTGTCACTATAATACTCAACAACATCCTTTGAATCATACGCGTTGGTTGAACCATCTGTATATGTATATTCGATCCAATACCAACATGTAGTATCTGGTGTTTTTTTAACTCTTTCTTCTTTCCATGCATCCACATCTTCTTTAGGTCCTTTTTCAGGCGCGTCACTTTCTGTATTTGTATAATAGATCTTATAGTCTGTAAAATTCTTTTCAGCTTGGGATAAAGAAAGAATATATGGATACAAGTCTTTACCATCTTTTTTAGGCATATCTGGTAATGGAGCTGGTGTAGGATCTTGTGGATCTGGAGCAGGTGTAACATCTGGAATAGGTGTTGTATTTAATAATTTCTTTAATTCATGTTCGGCTAGTGTAATCGCATTTTGAACTTTTTCTACATTTAATTGACTTGTATCCACAGCACTTTGAAGTGTCGTTAAATCATAGGATAACAATGGATCTCCTATACTTACTTGTTGACCTTCTTTGACAAAAACTTGTGTGATTGTTTTAGAAGAATCATATAAAACCGATTGTGTATCACTATTGGATACAAGACCTGTTGAAGTGGATGGATTATCCCAATAACCTGTATTTAAGCTGGATACAGAATGAACCTCAATCGTATTGGACAAGCTTAAATAAAACTTAATTCCAACTAAGGTAAATGCGCATACAGAAGTAATAATAATTCCTTTTTTTATAGAAGGCTTCATGCTGCACCTCCTTGTTTATTTTCAATGATTTCTCCATCAATGATATGAAGAATTTTTTTGGCATGACTAGCGACATTGGCATCATGCGTAATCATAATAATTGTCACACCTTCATCATTTAAGGATTTAAATAATTCCATAACCTGTTTACCGCTTGCCTGATCTAATGCGCCTGTAGGCTCATCGGCAAGTAGGATTTTTGGATTATTGATGATGGCACGGGCAATCGCAACACGCTGTTTTTGTCCACCAGATAATTGGCTTGGCTTAAATGTAATACGATCACCCAAATCTACTTTATTTAATGCATCTATAGCTCTTTGATTTCTTTTCTCTTTGTCAACACCCACATAGATCAAAGGTAAAGCTACATTTTCTTGGGCACTTTCTGAACTTAATAAATTAAAGTTTTGAAAGACGAAACCAATTTTATTTAAGCGAAGATCACTTAATGCATCATCATTCATTTTAGAAATGTCTTCATTTTCAAAAAGATAGGTTCCTTCACTTGTGCGATCTAGACATCCAATGATATTCATGAGTGTTGTTTTACCAGATCCACTTGGTCCCATAATCGCAATGTAGTCACCTTGTGTGACTTCAAGACTGACATCCTTTAATACAGGAACAATCATAGGTTCTTTTCCGTAGTTCTTATATACATTTTTAAGATTAAGAAGCATGGGCATCACCATCCGTTTCTGTTTGATATTCTGTCGTTGTTTTCATTCCTTCCGAATAAGAATCATCAGCCCAGGCAATATAGTCATCTTCACTGAGTCCAGATTTGATTTTTGTAGTATGGGTTTCTTCGTCTGATTTACCTAGTTCCACTTTTCTTTTCTTCAATTTACCTCTTTCAGAAACCCATACATATGAATTTCCATTGTCATCCGAAACAATAAAACTTGCATCTAACCAAATTCCTTTTTTCTTTGTAGATTGTCCATTATCCACTTCAATATATACGTGTTGTCCAAGTTTTAAACCTTTGTTGTTGTCTAAAGAGACATAGAAAGGGTATTTTGATGCAGATTCACCTGAATCCGCTCTAGAAAAGTTATTATTCGAATTGGACTGAGGATCTGTTTCAACCTTTGTGACAGTCCCCTTATAAATTTGATCTTCATTTATACGACTTCTTACAATCACATTTGTTCCTTCAGAAATAGATCCCATTTCACTAATAGAACCTTTTACTCTAAAATCTGAAGTTTGTGTAATCGACACCAATGGCTTTTTGTTTCCACTTTCATCCGTTCCACCTTCTCTATTGACTTCTTTAATAATTCCATCAATAGTAGAAAGAACGGTTGAATTTTCGATTTGTTTGTTCAACTGATCAATTTCAGTTTGTGTAGCCTTGATTGTGTTTTGAGCCTGGCGAATCGCATAACTTGCCTCATTGATTCGAGCTTGAATCTCAACTTTATCTCCACCTTTATTAAGTTCAGCCTTATAATCTTCAATTGTATTATTTTGAGCAGCAATTTCATTGTTCTGTGCTTCAATATCCAATTTCTTTTGGGCGATGGAATTGGATGCTTCAGTCGTATCATAAGAAAATAATTTATCGCCTTTTCTTACTTTTTGACCAACTTCAACATACATTTCAGTAATGGGTTTATTTCCATCTTGATTGATGTCAACAGTTTCACTAGATTCTACCACACCTGAATATCGGTTTTCCGTATAAGAAGAACCAATGATTGTGGATACTTTTTGAACGTAGATGTTTCCACTATTGTTTCCTTTTGGAAATAAGAAATAGATGCCGATAATGGTAATTAAAATGCATACTGAGATTAAAATTATAATTTTAGTCTTTTTTTTCATAGATTATTCTCCTGATTTATTATCGCTATATATTCAGTATATCAAATAGTATTCTAGAAATATCCTTAAAAATCCTTAAATTATGGTATTCTTTAAAGGTTGTTAAAAAGAGAGGGATATTAACAAATGAATTCACTAAAACCGATGTTACTTTCATCACTTAAAAGCTATGATAAGTCTCAGTTTTTCAAAGATGTAACGGCTGGAATTATTGTAGCTATTATCGCATTACCATTATCAATCGCATTAGCACTTGCTTCAGGTGTGGGACCGGAAGCCGGAATCTTTACTGCAATCGTAGCTGGTTTTGTCATTTCAGCACTAGGCGGAAGCAGTGTACAAATTGCAGGACCGACTGCTGCATTTGCGACGATTGTTGCTGGAATTGTAGCGCATGATGGAATGGATGGCCTTATCGTTGCCACGATTCTTGCGGGTATTTTTTTGATTTTGATGGGTCTATGTCATTTTGGAAGTCTAATCAAGTTTATTCCATTTACCATTACGACAGGTTTTACTTCTGGTATTGCCGTTACGATTGTGATAGGACAATTAAAAGATTTCTTTGGATTAACCTATCCAACGGGAGTAAAGCCTATTGAGACGGTTGAAAAGTTTGAGGCTGTAATCCATCATTTTTCTACAATGAATATGGATGCCGTGATTGTAGGTGTGGTATCTTTGGCTATCTTGATTATTGCTCCATATATCTTTAAAAGAATTCCAGGCTCACTTTTAGCCGTTATTGCAGGAATTTTGATGGTTCAATTCTTGCCTTTAAAGGTAAATACAATCGGAAATCTGTATACAATCAGTAATGCATTACCATTTTTACATTTTCCAAGCTTATCATTAAACATGATTCAAAATGCACTGCCGAATGCATTAACTATAGCTGTATTAGCGGCCATTGAATCATTGCTTTCTTGTGTGGTTGCCGATGGTATGATCAATGGAAAACATCGTTCGGATATGGAACTTGTTGCGCAGGGTGCTGGAAATATTGCGTCAGCTTTATTTGGAGGAATTCCTGCTACGGGTGCTATCGCAAGAACGGCTGCCAATATTAAAAATGGAGGAAAAACACCAATTGCCGGTATGGTGCACTCCATCATATTGGTCATTGTATTAGTTGTTTTAATGCCATATGCCGGAATGATTCCGATGCCTACCATTGCGGCTATTCTATTTATTGTCGCATACAATATGTGCCAATGGCGTACCTTTGTGAACTTAGTTAAAACAGCACCTAAGAGTGATATTATTGTTTTAGTCACTTCATTTGTGCTAACTGTAATCTTTGATTTGGTTGTAGCCATTGAAGTAGGTATGGTACTTGCTTGTTTATTATTCATTAAACGTATGAGTGAAGAAACAAAAGTCAATGGCTGGACATATGTAGATGAGGATACACCCGATGTTGATGAACACCTTCAAAAGCTTCCTCTTCAGATTCGTGTCTATGAGATTTCAGGACCCTTGTTTTTTGGAGCAGCTAGTGTAATTGAAGAAATTGTAGTCAAAGATTTTACAACATGTCTAGTTCTTCGTATGCGCAGTGTTCCTGCATTAGATAGTACGGCACTAAACGCATTAAAGGATTTAGTTCAAGTTTGCAAGTCCAAAGGAATCACAATTGTGTTTTCACATGTGAATGATCAACCGATGAAGGTCATGGAAAAGGCAGGCTTTATTGAGCTTGTTGGAGAAGAAAACTTCCAGCCAAGTATCAGTGCTGCACTAGATCGTGCTGAAGAAATTATTCATAAATAAACAAAAAACGCGTTTGCATTTTTTTAATTTTTTTCAAATAATTTCATCGTTTCGGATACAAATTCATTATCATTGATCTTTCGCTCAATATTCTTGTTGAGTGGACAATGTTCTCGTGTAATTGTATAGCTGCTTCCACTAAAATTAAATGTGATGTATTCAAGATTATCAATCAATTTGAATAGAGATACAGAATTGTAAACTAGAGCTTTATTTATATATAAGTTTTCGTTGTTGTACCAATCTGTACAATTATAGTTTATAGTAAGTCCATTGTTTTCAGAATCAATTTCAAAAACATAGCCATATTCCGATAGGGGTAAGGCATTTAGTAAATGGGAAGTATTAATGTTGTCTCCAATATATTTACTTTTATATTTTTTTAGTTGTTCAAATGAACTTTTATCCACATTAAAAGGACTTGTTGGAACGGTATCAATGGTATATTGTTCCTTGTTGTCAATTAGGTAATATTCATTGGGTGTATCGGCATTGATGCGAAATACATTGTAGAATGGATTTTGGTATTCAATCATTTTGTTGCCATCATCACTAAATACAGTAGTTGTAGTTAGTCGATAGATGGGTGGTTGTTTAAACTGGGTTACACTGGCATAGTCGAAAATAAAGAAGATGCCTAAAAGTAAAGCAAATAGAATTATTGAAATCAATCCTTTCTTGAGTAGAGAAGTAAATTTTAATTCTCTAAATATTCCAACTACAAATAAAAACAATCCAATCATAGAATAGATGCTGCTCCAGCTGCTTTCAGAAGGGAAAACAGTAAATGCACAAAGGGATATTAAAATACCTATGCCAATAATGAATAATGATATTTTCTTATGTTCATTCTTGATTTTCTTGTCTGTATAATCAATGGCTTGGATTAGGTTTTGTTCAGAATATTCAACAAGTTCTTCTTTAACGATTTCTTCTCCAGCTAAAAGTTCATTTAATGTGATATCTAATTCTTTACTTAAAGGTTCAAGTAAAGATAAATCTGGCATATAATGACCATTTTCCCATCGCGAAATGGTTTTATTTGTCACACCTAATTTTTCAGCTAATTGCTCTTGTGTATATCCTTTTTTCTTGCGATTCATTGCGATAAAGGCTCCTATCTTTTTTGTGTCCATAATGGGCCTCCTTTCATCTAAAATATTACTATTTTCACTATACATTGAACATCCCACAAATGGCGAATTGGCTTATTCTTCTTGACTTTAATGGATATGTCCCATACAATAGTCGAGTACATTAAAATAGCGTTCACTCTTCACCGGATGAGTGGTTAAAGCGTCTAGAATCAAATCGTAGGTGCAGTGATTTCACTGTAAGATTTGGTCTTAGGCGCTTCTTTTTTTTGGAGGTAAGTATGAATAAGACAAAAGAATTATTGGTACAAATGATGTGGGAATTAGTTGGCAGTATCTTTGTAGCCATTGGTATCTATAACTTTGCCGTACAAGCTAAGTTTCCTATGACAGGATTTTCAGGGATTTCAATTATCTTTTATCGACTATTTAATATTCCCATTGGTTTTTCAACGATTCTATTGAATATACCTGTTGCGATACTTTGTTACAAATTATTAGGAAAGAAGTTTTTTATCAGTTCCATTCGTTGTATGATTGTATCATCATTGATTATCGACTATGTGGCACCATTATTTCCAGTCTACCAAGGAGATCGATTATTAGCTGCCCTATGTACGGGAGTTTTTGGTGGAATTGGCTATGCGATAATCTATACAAGAAATTCATCTACAGGAGGATCTGATTTTATCATCATGGCTGTAAAGGCATTGAAACCTCATTTATCTTTAGGAAATATTGCCTTTTTGTCGGATGTTGGCATTATTCTAGTGGGTGGTATTTTATTTAAAGATGTAGATGGAATGATTTATGGCATGATTGTAAATTTATTATTCGCGGTTGTAGTGGATAAAATGATTTATGGCTTGAATTCAGGTAAGGTCGCTTTTATTGTGACAAAACGCGGAAAAAGAATTTGTCAGGTGATTGATGAAACAAGTCAAAGGGGAAGTACGATTTTAAATGCACAAGGTGGATATAAACAAGATGATATGCAAGTGGTAATGTGTGCATGTAACAGTAAAGAAATGTATCAAGTAAGAAAGGCTGTACAAGAAGCGGATCCAGAATCTTTCTTTGTGGTTGTAGAGTCGCATGAAGTACATGGAGAGGGGTTTAAAATGACAAATATTGGAGAAGCACAAAGCTAAATTCACGTCCATGATGAAAACGCTTGCGTAATTGATAGTTCTTTGTTATGATTTGGGCATCATATGACTGACGGAAGTGGAGTTACCACATGAAGTATGATGTTATAGGCCGACCGTCTGGGCAAGTTTACTTTGTCTTTTCGGTGGGTCTTTTTAATTGACTACTCGAAGGAATCATAGTAAACTTTAAATAGCTGTTAGTTTAAACTAACTGTCATTAGAAGGAGGCAATCATGAAAGAACAATGGCAAGGATTTAAAGGCAGTAAATGGCAGGACGAGGTAGATGTTCGAGATTTTATTCAAAATAACTACAAACCTTATAATGGAGATGAAAGCTTTTTAGAAGGTCCAAAAGAATCGACAAATATTTTATGGGCTGAGCTTCAAAAACTACAAAAAGAAGAACGTGCCAAAGGCGGTGTATTGGATATGGAAACAGAAGTGGTTTCGAGTCTAACTGCTTATGGCCCTGGATATTTAGATAAAGATTTAGAGAAGGTTGTCGGTTTACAAACAGATAAACCATTAAAACGTGCATTTATGCCTTATGGCGGTATTCGTATGAGTGAAGAGGCATGCGAAACTTATGGATACAAACCAAGTGAAAAATTACATGAAATCTTCACAAAATATCATAAAACTCACAATGATGCTGTATTTAGTGCATACACACCAGAAATGCGTTTAGCACGTCGTAACAAAATCGTTACAGGATTACCAGATACATATGGTCGTGGACGTATCGTAGGGGATTATCGTCGTGTTGCACTTTATGGTATTGATTATTTAATTGAGCAGAAACAAAAAGATTTCGCATATTGTGGCGATGGAACAATGAGCGATGATGTAATTCGTCAGCGTGAAGAATTGGCTGAACAAATCAAGGCGTTAAAAGAAATGAAAATTATGGCAGCAAGCTATGGATATGATATTTCTCAGCCTGCTAAAAACTCATTAGAAGCAGTACAATGGCTATACTTTGGATATTTAGCTGCTATTAAAACACAAAATGGGGCGGCTATGTCAGTAGGTCGTATTTCAACATTCTTAGATATTTATTTTGAAAGAGATTTAGAGAAGGGTGTCTTCACAGAAAGTGAAATTCAAGAAATTGTTGATCATGTGACAATGAAATTTAGAATGGTTAAGTTTGCCAGAATTCCTAGCTACAACCAATTATTCTCAGGAGATCCAGTTTGGGCAACACTTGATGTTGGTGGTTTAGGTATGGATGGAAGAAGTATGGTTACTAAAACTTGTTTCCGTTTCTTGCATACACTTGAAAATATGGGACCGAGTCCAGAACCAAACTTAACTGTATTGTATTCTTCAAATTTGCCAGAACCATTCAAGAAATATGCTGCAAAAGTAAGTATTGATACAAGTAGTGTTCAATATGAAAATGATGATGTAATGCGTCCTGTATGGGGAGATGATTATGCGGTATGTTGTTGTGTAAGTGCTACGCAAACTGGTAAAGAAATGCAGTTCTTTGGTGCTCGTGCAAACTTAGCTAAATGTTTACTATATGCTATCAATGGTGGTATAGATGAAAAGACAAAAGTACAAGTAGGTCCAGAATATAAGCCTATCACAAGTGAGTATTTAGATTATGATGAAGTAATGCATAAATACGATATCATGATGGACTGGTTATCAGGGTTATATGTAAATATTTTGAATTTGATTCAATATATGCATGATAAATATTATTATGAAGCAAGCCAGATGGCTTTGATCGATACAGATGTACGTAGAACTTTCGCAACGGGTATTGCTGGATTCTCACATGTAGTAGATTCATTGAGTGCCATCAAATACGCAAAAGTGAAGACAATTCGTGATGAAGATGGATTGGTAGTTGATTATGAAATTGAAGGAGATTTCCCTCGTTATGGAAATGATGATGATCGTGCGGATGAAATTGCCGTATGGTTATTAAAGACATTTATGCGTAAGATTGAAAAACACCACACATATCGTGATAGTGAACCAACGACTTCAATTCTTACAATTACTTCAAATGTTGTATATGGTAAAGCTACAGGTGCGCTTCCAGATGGAAGAAAAGCAGGTGAACCATTATCACCAGGTGCTAACCCTGCATATGGAGCAGAACAAAATGGATTGTTGGCATCGCTAAATTCTGTCGCAAAACTTCCTTATGAATATGCGTTAGATGGAATTAGTAATACGCAAACAATTAATCCAGATGCATTAGGTCACAATGAAGAGGAAAGAGTAAATAACTTAGTGAATGTATTAGATGGATACTTTGATCAGGGTGCTCACCACTTGAATGTGAATGTATTTGGTGTTGAAAAATTAAAAGATGCGATGGAGCATCCAGAAAAAGAGGAATACGCAAACTTTACAATCCGTGTTTCTGGCTATGCCGTTAAATTTATTGATTTAACTCGCGAACAACAATTAGATGTTATTAGTCGTACATGTCACAAGAGCCTTTAATAAGGCTCTTTCTAGTTAGGAGGATATTATGTTAGGAGCAATTCATTCGATTGAAACGTTTGGCCTTGTAGATGGACCAGGCGTAAGATATGTCATCTTTATGCAAGGATGTCATATGCGTTGTAAGTTTTGTCACAATGCCGATACTTGGAAAACGAAAGAGCCAGATCAAAATGCAGAAGTGGTATTAAAGAAAGCTTTACGATATCGTCCTTATTGGAAAGATAATGGTGGCATTACAGTCAGTGGTGGTGAACCATTACTTCAAATTGATTTTCTGATTGAACTTTTTACATTAGCTAAAAAAGAAGGTGTCAATACAGTTTTGGATACTTGTGGACAACCATTTACTTTTGAAGAACCATTCTTTTCTAAGTTTAAACAACTTATGAATGTTACAGATCTAGTATTATTAGATATAAAACATATTGATGAAATGGCTCATAAAGATTTAACGGGACGTACAAATCGTAATATATTAGAGTTAGCTCAGTATTTATCTGACATTCAAAAGCCAGTATGGATTCGTCATGTGTTGGTACCAACAATCAATACAGATGAAAAATATTTGGAAAGACTACATCGATTTATTATTCAATTAAAAAATGTAGAAAGAATAGAAGTATTACCATACCATACTCTAGGGGCTTATAAATGGAAAGAACTTGGCTTAGGATATCCTTTAGAAGGAATTGATCCGCCAACTGAGAAACAACTTCAAATTGCGAATACAATACTTGAAACAGGAAGATAATTCCTGTTTTTTTGTGTACAAAAAAAAGTGCTCAATTGAGCACTTTCATTGTTATAATCTATCGAATATATTGTAGAGATTTCTTCGATCAAACCAAACATAGCCTGTTGTGTTGTCTGTGGAAGTATCTGTTCCTGGAGTACTAGGCTCCGTTGGTTCAGGTGTTGTAGGTTCTGTTGGCTCTGTTGGTTCTGTAGAAGGATATGTACATGCACTTCCGTCCCAAGTTCCGCCGTTATCTGTACAAGTTTTTTCGGCTTCGTTTGTTTCTTCTTTTTCTTCTTCTT
>ERZ1034984.2655-NODE-2655-length-14057-cov-11.851593_pt1 | contig 14057 bp, 13 predicted proteins | sample MGYA00520589_ERZ1034984 | MGnify/ENA primary metagenome ERZ1034984 (study PRJEB33766, sample SAMN09781790) | gut metagenome | biome: gut microbiome | host: Homo sapiens | place: Madagascar | study: EMG produced TPA metagenomics assembly of the PRJNA485056 data... | reverse complement strand
ATATTATTATGAGTAAACATTCCAATCTTGTAGAAAGGAAGCTATTACAAAAGAGAAGGAGGAAATTTAAGATGTATCTTATTATGGAAGTGTTGATGATTATTTCAGTGGGAGGCTTGATTGGCGTAATGCAGGCAGGACTTACAGAATGGGAAATTGTATTGAAGTCCGCAGCCAGTCTTTTCTTTGTACTGGAAGGATTTTTGGGGTATCGAAAAGCCAAGGGAAACAGAAAAGTTTCTTTCTATATTTTGTTTGCATTGATTGCTTCCCTGGGAGGGGACGTTTTTCTGGCATTAGATACCAATAAGGGAATCTTGTTTATTTTAGGAGTAGTAAGTTTTGCAGCAGCTCATGTAATGTTTTCCATTGCTTTTTCTAAAATGTCTAAGATTCGGAAAAGTGATTTTGTTGTTGCAGGAGTCATATTAGGAGTACTGCTTGTTATTATGAGTATAGGAACATTTGATTTTCAGGGACTATTTCCGGTGGTAGTGGCTTATGCGGCAATTATTTCCTTTATGGTGGCAAAGGCGTTGTCCCTTTGGAAATGCAGAAAGGGGAAGGAACGTGTAGTAGGACTCATGATAGCAGGAGGAGTTTTCTTCCTTATTTCAGATGGAATATTACTGTTCTGGATGTTTGGAATCGGAGTGCCAAGGATAGCCCAATATGCAAACTGGATTATGTATTATTTAGGACAACTGTTTCAGGCACGGGCATTAAACCAGAACTGGGAGGAAACGTAATGGAATAGGGACATTACGTTTCAGTTGAATTGAAAAAAGAGATATTTATCTCATTATATGAAACATATGTCAACTGCACAAACGTAGCCATTTTCAATATAGTTATCTTATCAAAAAAGAAAGGAGAACTATAGAAAATGAAAAAGTATTTGAAACAAGTTTTTTCATTGCTTCTTGCACTGATCGTAACGATTCCTGTGATGTCAGTTCCGGTAAGAGCAGAAAATGGTCCATGCTTAGAAGAAGATTATCCATTTGCCTTCATTACATTGGGGGATACCGTTGTATTTTCTGCAACAGAAGCAAACGATGTAGCAGGTGTTGCATATGATAAGGGAAGCAACACTTTGACATTAACAAATTATAATCAGCCAGGTACTGTGTTAAGTACCAATATGATGGGGGATGATTTTAAGCTAAACCTAGTGGGAGATAATCATCTGGCTGCCATAGCGGTTTGGGGAGATGGATGGGGCGGTTCCCTAAACATTTGTGGAAATGGAAACCTTACAGTCAATGAAACAAAAAGTCAGCAGTATGGTGTGAATTTGGTGGCAGAACACACTAGTTCCGTATTAAAAGTAGAGTCTTCCTGTAATGTTGTAATTTATGGTGGAAATGGTGGTTCCCCATTTAGCAGTTCTTATAATCTTACAGCGAATCCAATTGTGGCAAAAGGAAATGTAACGGACTTAGCGTTAGAGACAAGTCACCCATTTCAGCCAACAGAGGTATATGGAGGCTATTTTAGTCCTAGTATTGCACCAGACACAAGTAGCATTTATACCAAAGCTGGTGATGATGGATTGTATATAATTACAACTATTACAGATATGGCTGGTAATACCAGTTACCGGATAGCAAAGTTACAAAATTGTGAAGGTCTTGGTGCCGATTTAGCAGTTACAGTTGCAGATAACGCAACAGATGTTTCTGAGTATACAATGACAACACAGAATGCAACATATTATCCTACCAGTTCTATAAGTGGTGGTCCGTACTATTTAGTAAAGAAAACAGCTACAGGGGAAGCATACATTTATGATGGAAGTTATTATGAAAATGGAGCGTCCTATACTGCGCTTTTCCCGGTTTTAACGTCTTTTATGGATGTGAAAATACAGCAGACACGTTATCTTATGGATATTAACCATCCGGTGTCTAAGACAGAGAAATCTCTTTCTGCCACAATTGATGAGGCACTTCCAGATGGATATGAACTTCAAGGAACAAATGTTGAAGGTGTATATAATTTTGTTTCATCAGCATCATCACTTACATTCACAGCAGTTGCCAGTCCGGTAGAGATAAAAGACGGTGTTGTAGATGTGTCAGGGGGAAATACTACAATTTCAGCAGAAAGTTTCCAACAGATTCTTGAAGCAAACAAAAACAGTGACATTACAATTAAGTCTAATAATGGTATTACCTTTACTTTTGGAAAGGGTACCATGTCAGCAGTTGCCAATGTTACAAACTATGATTTTTCTGTAGTACTTACACAAAAATACGGAGAACTTGGAGCACTTTCAAGTGCAGTATCTCAAAATATTTTTGTTGGAGAGATTAGATACAACTATTCCGGTCAACTTCCTGCCGAAGCACAGATTCGTATTCCGGTAGGGGTAGCGTATGCAGGGCAGACTTTATATTATAGTCAGTTATTAGAGGATGGAACTATCCGAAATATTATGTCAGCCGTTGTAGATGCGGAAGGATATCTTACCATTAAGCAGAATCATTGCTCAACATACTTGATTACGAAGGAAAAACTTCCGGAAACGGCAGGAAAGGATGCAGCGGCTGGTACGAATCAGGCAACTGCAAAAGCTCCAAAGACTGGAGATTCTTCCATGATTCTTTTCTTCACAATACTTCTTATGGGAAGTATGGGAGCTGGAATTATTAGCATAAAAAAGAAAAATAGTTATAGATAATAAGAGGTGCCCTGTTTGAATAGAAAGAATTGTTATTCAAACAGGGTATTGTTCTCTTTTTTTACAATACGAATAAACTCTTCCACATCCTGCGAAGGGTTTAAGGCATACAAAAGTCCGTATGGAATCGGAAAATCCCAGTCCATGGGGATAGTAACCAAGGCGGGATGAACATCTTTCCAACAGTCCAGCGTAATCATAATATTTTGTGTTTGTTCACAACGATTAAAGACATTAATATCATAAAACTGAGGTGTGTCTTCAATGGTGATTTGGGGATGTTTGCGAATTTCCTCGCGAATACTATCCACCACAGCGGAATCTCCCTCTTTTACCATCATTAACGTTTCTCCGTAAAGGTCTTCTATGGAGAGGCGTTTTTTATTTGCAAGTGGGTGCTCCCGTGACATGGCGACACAGTGCTGATAAGTGCCCAGTTTAAAAAAGTTACACAGATTCAGCCAGAGAGCAGAGTCGCAAACCCCAACCAGAAAGTCAAATTTATCTCCCAAAGAAGAAATTTCAGTTAAGATGCCTTCGTGATTATCTTCAAAAGGAACAATGTGCAATTTATAGCCCGGAAACTTTTGATTTACCTGATACCACAAGTCCATAAAAGGTTTACAAGGGTTTAAGATAGAACTTCCGATACAGAAGGTGGTTTTGGAGGATTTTGCAGCCTTTTGCGCTTCTTCAATGGCTTTTGTAGAATAGTCAAACAAAAATTTGGCATGACGATAAATCACCTGTCCGGCAGACGTCAGGCGGATACCCTGATTGGTTCGTTCAAAAAGTGTTACATTCAGATGTTTTTCCAGCGCATTGATTTGTTTCATTACAGAAGGTGGCGAGAGAAAGAGTTTTTCTGCTGCTTTATTAAAGCTGCCACAGTCTGCAACGCAGGTAAACGTAGTTAATTGACTGTTAAACATAAGAAAATACCTCCCTAACGTATTGCATATTAGTTAATACGATGTTACAACATCTGTTCTTCCACGTCAAGAGAAAAGGACGTACAATAAGGACAAGAATAAAATAGAAATAGAAATGAAAGTAAAAGGAGGAAAACAGATGGCACAGTTAATAGCTTATTTTTCCAGAGCGGATGAAAATTATTTTAGTGGTGCATTGCGTGTGATTCCGGTTGGAAATACAGAGGTTGCAGCGCAAATGATTCAGGAAATGACAGGCGCAGACCTATTTAAAATAGAGCCAATACAACCTTATTCCAAGGACTATAACGAATGTATCGCTCAGGCACAGGATGATCAAAAAAGAGATGCAAGACCGGAATTAAAATCTTACCCGGACAGTTTAGACGAATACGATACAATTTATTTGGGCTATCCGAATTATTGGGGAACCATGCCAATGCCGGTATTTACATTTTTGGAGCATTTTGATTTGAAAGGAAAAACAATTTATCCATTTTGTACCCATGAAGGAAGTGGCATGGGACGAAGCGAACAGGATATCCGAAAATTATGCCCGGATGCAACTGTGGAAAAGGGAATTGCAATTCATGGAACGAATGTAAAACAATCCCAAGATGTTTTAAAAAAATGGCTAAAAAAGTAATGAATATAGAAAAGAGAGAAAAAGCGTAGGAGGAAGAAAAATGGTAAAACAGACAGCAGGCAGAGATGCGTTAAACGATTTTGCACCAAAATTTGCAGAATTAAATGATGATGTATTATTTGGAGAAGTGTGGTCAAGAGAGGATAAATTATCTCTTAAAATGCGTTCTATCGTGACACTTACAGCACTAATCAGCAAAGGAATCGTAGATAGTTCCCTGACCTATCATCTTACAACAGCCAAAAAGAACGGGGTAACACGCACCGAGATGGCAGAAATATTAACACATCTTGCTTTTTATGTAGGATGGCCAAATGCATGGGCAGCATTTCGTATGGCAAAGGAAGTATATGCAGAGGAATGCAGTACAGAAGAACATGGCGGATTCTTTGGAATAGGAGAGCCAAATGTAAACTTTGCTCAGTATTTTATTGGAAACAGCTATTTAAATCCATTGACAGACCCAAAAGAAACCGTATTTATTGCAAATGTAACTTTTGAGCCGGGATGCCGCAATAATTGGCACATTCATCATGCAGACAAAGGTGGCGGACAATTACTTATCTGTGTGGATGGCGAAGGTTGGTATCAGGAAGAAGGCAAGCCGGCACAGAGCTTGAAACCGGGAGATGTTGTAACTATTCCGGCAGAAGTAAAACATTGGCATGGTGCGAAAAAAGACGGATGGTTCAGCCATCTTGCCGTAGAAGTTCCGGGAGAAAATACCAGCAATGAGTGGTGCGAACCGGTGACAGAGGAAGAATATAACAAACTGTAAGGAGCATTCCTGTAATTCAGAAATAATGCCAATTGAATAAAAAAGAACCTCAAGGTATGATTGAGTTGCATCTTGGCGGATGTAAACAAAACAATCAAAACACCGGAGGTTCAAAATGAATTTAACACAGAATGACAGACTAAAGCAAGTAACAAGTGACACTTTAATTGTTGGAGTGGATATTGGATCACAGACTCACTTCTGCAGAGCATTTGACTGGAGAGGTTTTGAGCTTTCCAGAAGAGTATTTAAGTTTAGCAATACCGGAATGGGTTTCCTTACTTTTCTTCGATGGACAGAGGAAATCATGAATAAAACCGAAATGAAAAAGGTGATTGTTGGCTGTGAGCCTACCGGCTGCTACTGGCTTACTTTTCAGAAGTTCTTGCAAGCCCATGATGTTCAGCTTGTAACTGTTAATCCGTTTACAGTAAACAGAAGTATGGAACTGGATGATAACAGCCCTGAAAAGAGTGACTTAAAGGATCCAAAGACAATAGCGCTGCTTGTGAAAGATGGAAGATTTTCAACTTCTTATCTTCCAAGCGGTGTATATGCAGAAATCAGAGAGGCCTCTGTTTGCAGAGATCAGATCATGAAGCAGCATGTACGTCTGTCAAATCAGATACAGGGATGGCTTCAGAAGTTCTTCCCAGAGTATTTTGAGTGTTATGCCGATTGGGATTCAACCAGTGGACTTATGCTTCTTAAAAAGGCACCGCTTCCACAGGATATCCTTAGAATCGGTGCCGGTGGGATCAATCAGATATGGCGTGATGCAAAGGTGCGTGCAGCTGGGATAAAGAGGGCACAGACCCTGGTAGAAGCTGCACAAAACAGTGTAGGGTTGGAAGCTGGTGAGGCTGCAAGACTTGAGATATGGGTTCTTGTAAATGACTACATCCTTAAAGCAGAACAGCTAAAAAGACTTGATGAATATCTGGAAGAAAAAGTAAAAGAAGTACCAAATGTGGAGAAACTGCTCGCCATTAAAGGAGTAGGGATGAGTACTGTGATTGGCTTTATTGCAGAGGTTGGTGATATCGGACGTTTTACCGATCCTAAACAGATACAGAAGCTTGCCGGACTAGAGATAGTCAAGAAGAGCTCTGGTAAAAAGAAAGGTCAGCCAAGAATCAGTAAGAGGGGCAGACGAAAACTACGAAGAATAATGTACGAATCAGCAAAAGCACTGATGCTGTGGAATCCGGCATTTCAGGATGTATTCCTTTATTACAGGAACCGAAGCAAGAATCCACTTGGTGGAATGCAGGCCAAGATAGCAGTTGCATGTAAAGCAATCAGAGTATTCTATGTAGTATTGCAAACAGGCTGTGACTTTGATGAGGAGAAGTTCCGAAAAGACATTATCAGACCGGAAGCAGCCTGATAAATAAAAGCACATACTGTAGCAGATAACGTCCGTCAAGAGTTTAATTGGTGCTGGATTACAGGAGTGCTCTCTAGCAATGAAAAAGCAGAGCGAAGCCGCTAAGACATTTTTTATAGGGCATGACCCTGATAAGGAGCAGAAGCGGCACCCCGCTATGGGTAGGCTGGACGAAGGAATTTAGGACTCTTCTTTTGAAAGATGATCCTGTTAGACATGAGAGGTTAGCAGCCATAGGGAAGAATGGGACACAGATTCGCCTTCATAAAAAGGATGACGTTTTATTTCGTGTACCTTTCTAACTGGAATACGATGTGCATTGTATCTGAAATGACACAGTATTCGCCCATTAATGAATGTGTATCATTGTTTGTAACTTAGTTAATCATTGCACAAATAGCTAAAATACAAGCTTTTTTGTGCAAAATAAATAAGAAAGTATAGAGAGAAAAAGGCATGAAAAAAGCATTAGTATTATACTATTCCTGGTCTTGTGGAAATACAGAGCGGATTGCAAAAATGTTGCAAGAAGCAACCGGGGCAGATATTCAAAAAATAGAGACAAGTTAGAAAATACAACGTTATGTATTGTAATATCTAAAACCTCACTCCACCAACAAAGCCACCTGTGTAATAAACTTAATCGGATCTGTATGTGCCGGGGGACCTTCGAGATAAATATGTCGACAGGTTCCCTTTAAAGAAAATCCGTGTTCCTTCGCATATGCGATCAGTCTGTTGCGTATGTCAGGGATAGATTCATAGCTGCCGTGGTAAAAAATGCAGAGCGCTTTTTCTTCTGGCAGTCTTTGGATGTATTCGCCCTCACTCTGTGGCGGAACAGCGATACAATAGGAAATCAGGTTCGGATCATCTAACGGATATTCGATAAAATACATGCGTTTGCTGGTGTCTGAGCCATATTTTCGCATAGCAGAAGGGATAATATCCCGTAAATGCTCTTTTCTTTGATCTACGGTGTCAGCGTGCATCGTGCGGCGGTAAATGGTCTGTTCTGGGATCGTGACCGTATGGAGTTCAAAGTCATTGTCACTTTTTACACGCTGTTTCAGTTTTTCAATATTGAGATTTAATTCATCACGAAGCTTTTCTAAACGCTCGATCATAGGTTGCATATCGGTAGTTCCGTCGTAATATGCCTGGATATCGTCTAAAGACAGACCAAGGTTTTGCAGTACGCGGATTGTCCGTATTTTGGTCAGGGAATCTGCCATGTAGTAACGGTTGCCGGTAGCGCCGTCTTTCACATCAGCCTGTAACAGATTTTTTTCTTCATAATTCAATATAATTCTTCGAGTGATGCCAAGAGATTTTGCAATTTCTCCGATAGACATCAGTCGTTCGTTTTTTTGATTCATAAAACCTCCATAAAGGCTGTAAAATTTAGAAAAAACACTTGCATCGTACACTAATGTACGGTGTAGTGTGATTATATAAAAAATGTAAAACTATGTCAATTTGGAAGTATGGATTCAAGGAGGTAAAATATGAAACAGACAAATAAGATAAGAAAGGGAATTGCCTGGATGCTTTGCACAGTGCTGGTACTTGGAATATTGCCGATGCTGCCACAAATGTCAATGCAGACATCTGCAGCAGAGAGTGCAGACAGCGTATTTATAGATGGTGTGGAATTGCATGCGGGCAGTCAGGAGTATTTTAAAAATGGTGATACTGCTGCTAGCGGTGCAACAGGTACTTATGAGGACCATAGTGCATACTATGATACGGCGGGTGAGCTTTGGCTGAATAATTTAGAGGCACATACGATCAAAGCGGATGGAAATCTTATCATATATGTATGCAACAATCAGGCAACAAATACGAATACGGTGACTGCTGCACAGAATGAAACAGCAATAGAGGTAACCGGCTATTTGACAATCCGCTATGGTGGATATGGTGGCGGAACGGGCAGACTGACCGTGGAAAGCGACGGAAAAGAGGCAATACAGGCAGGATTAGGCATGACTGTCTCAGATGGCGTGGAGGTGAAAGTCCAGGCGAAAAGTGGTGCTACAGCCGTAGCATCGGGAGGAGTGCTGAAAATCGATGGGATCAGGACGAAGTTTGAAGCAGCGAGCGATGGCAGTACGGGAAAAGGTATTGTTGCACAAAAGGGTATTTATGTGAAAAACTCTGCCACCCTGACAGCTTTTGGAGGTGCTGTTGCTTATGAGTCTCCTTCCGGTATAGATAAGAGTGGGTATGGTTATGAAGACTATAATGTATTTACCGGCGATGCTGCACCGGGAACACAGGCAGCGAAGGATACGGTATTAGATGGTTATAAATACATACGGATTGAACCGACAGGTGTTGCAAATGTTACGACATTGACTGAGCTGCAGGCGGCAGCCCAAAATCAATATATTAGTCTTATCAATGTCATGAATGACATAACGATCACAGATACGGTATATGTCAGAAGAACAGTGACGATCCAGAGTCCGGATGCATCCAATGTATCAAAGTTGATCCGGGGTAAGAGTCATACAGATGTAATGCTGGATTTTGATGGCGCCAATGGTCATAAGTCAGATGTCATTACATTGAAGAATATCATAGTGGATGGAAATAAGGAAGGAAATACACAGACTGCATCACCTGCACTCAAATCTAAGAGTATTATGGTAGATTTAGAAAGTGGTACAGTGATTGAGAATAATCATGCAAAGGAAGGCGCAGCCATATATGTAAATCATTATAGTACGGTAACCATGCGGGAAGGCAGCGAGATCCGAAATAATGTATCTGAGAGTAACGGAACGGTTTATGTAATTGGCAATGGTGGAAATTTTGAAATGACTGGTGGAACCATCAGTGGAAACACAGTTGCCGGCAATGGAGGCGGAATCTATGAATACGGAGGTGGTTCCGCCCGCATGACCGGTGGAACCATCAGTGGAAATACTGCTAAAGGAAATGGCGGCGGTGTATATAATGTGGAGAAACTGTATGGAGGTACGATCACCGGCAACAGTACAAGTGGAAACGGAGGCGGCGTTTTCGTTCCTGTAAGCAGTGCATGTCTTTTAAACAGTGATATCAATATCAGTGGCAATTATAAGGACGGTATCTGGAGTACAACAGAGCAGCGCTATACCGGAGGAACAGTAAATAATCTTTATCTGTCAGATTTCGGGTCAAATGTATATGTGGAAGGTTCCTTAGCGGGAAATGCTAAGATCGGTATCACCAGTGCTCTCAAAAGTTATCCTGTTTCCATAGGTGGAGGAGATGCCAGATATATCTATGGGAAAGGTTATGTGTTGAAAGAGTCTGATGTATCTAAGTTTGTCAGCGATCAGGATGGTTTCGTAATAAAAGAAGATAATAATGAGCTTTTTTTGAAAAAAGAAGCTGCTACATTAAAAGCATCCGATTTTCAGTTTGAAGCACCACAGAGTCTGATCTACGACGGAAAAGCCAAGGAAGCAGAAATATCGAAAAAAGATGGCACTTCCTGTGGAGATATCACAGTAGAATATTATCAGGACGGAAAGAAAGTTACACCGGTCAATGCCGGAACATATACTGTAAAGATCAATGTGGCAGAAAATGATAATTATCTTGCAGCCTCCGGTCTGACAGACAGTAGCTGGACGTTTACCATTGAGCCGAGAAAACTGTTAGTATCCGTTGTGGATGTTGTAATTGACAAAGGTGATGCAATGCCGGCACTTAACGTCAGAATAGATGGATTTGTAGATGGCGAGGATGAGAACAGCATTGCAGGCTTCAAGAAACCGATAGCAAAAGTAAAAGGAGCAGTTAATACAAACGATACAAATGTTAAGAATTTTGAAGTAACTTACAGTGGTGGAAATGCAACTGCAAACTATCAGTTCGTAGAAAATACAGTTGCAAAGATTATGATTAATGGTTCAGATACAACACCAAAAGAATATAAAGTCATCGAAGGAGCAGGCGGTGTATACACCTTAAATAAAGATAGCAGTTTTACTGTCCGTGTCGACGGAGAATATAAGAAGTTTGTAGATGTTGAGATTGACGGAAAGGTAGTAGACAGCAAGTATTACACAGCATGGAGCGGTTCTACTTATGTAAAATTCAAAAAAGAATTTATGAACACCTTAGCAGTTGGCGACCATGCAGTCAGATTTATTTTTGAAGACGGATATGCGACAGCAGTATTGACCGTGGTACAAAAGGATGATGCAAAGACGGAAACAGCACTGTCTGCCGATACCAATACCAATACCAATACGGAAACAGCACTGTCTGCCGATACCAATACCAATACGGCAAAAGATCAGACTGCTAATGCAACGGTAACTGCACCGAAGACCGGTGATACTTTCCAACCGATACTTTGGGCAGGAATACTGTGTGTTTCCGTAGCAGGAATGGTTGGAATCATAGCAGTGGATAAAAAGAGAAAGAAATGTCAGTAGGAAGTAAAGAATACGAAGTAACAATAAAAAGTGTGAATATGAAGCATGATCTGAGCCCCATCCACAGGAAGAAGTGGATGGGGCTCAGAGTTTTTTGAGGTAGTCACAGGGGGATGGGAAGGTGATAGGCAATGAAGATTTGATTAGAAAGCTTAGAGTAGGGGAAAGGGGCAACCTTTGCAAATGAAATGGAGATACAGTTTGACTCAACAGGTGGAGACAAGTTAGAAACCTCCGAAAAGCAGTTGAAGTCCTGGGTTGACAGTGTACAACAGTTACTCCGTTAAAACAGAGACAAACTGGCATCTTTTATCTAACCAATTCCCGATAAGCCCTACGGCTTTTCCCATAGTGAAGGCGGCAAGAATGGTTCCGATACCCAGACCATCCAGGTGTCCTAAGAAGAAAACAGTCAGACCTGCGGTAACAGCAAGGCAGATGACATCAAAGGATATTTTGATTTTCGGATAGGCAATACCACTGATTTGCGCAAGTTCCCGTGGAAAAAGATCCGTAGGGATGATAGGGAGTCCACAACGGTTAGAAAGTGCGATTCCCAAGCTAATCAGAAAATAGCTCATTATAAAGTAAAAAATACGCCATGGAAGATCATGTGGCAACGCTTGAATCCAAAGTTCATGAACATCTAAAAGTTTTCCAAATGCAAAACCAACAACAAAACTAAATAAATACTGTGGAATAAATTTTTTCCTTAATATCATTAAGCTCAGCACTAATAATCCCTGGAACAAATAAGTCCATGTACCAAGAGAAATATTGGAAAATACCTCAGAAAAAGCAAAAGGAACGCTGGAAATGGCAGAAATTCCTGCGCTGGAATAGAGCATCAGTACAACACCAAAGCTGTTAATGGTAACTGCAATGGCAAGTGCCAATTCCCCACGAAAAGTATGAATCATGTTTTCCTTTAATGTATTATCCATGTTAATTCCTCCTACATTACTTACATTTTTAAATCTACTCTAGTATAGTGAGAGTTGAAATGAATAACAAATTGATAATTTTCATGGAATTATAGATTGTATCTATAATTAGGTGTATACTGATGGTTAGAGATAGAAGGGAGGCAATCTGGTGAATCTGTTTTATTTACGCTATTTTGTGACATTGGCACATGTGCAACACTATACCAAGGCGGCAGAGCAGTTATGTATCACGCAGCCAAGTCTTAGCCATGCCATTTCGCAGATGGAAAAAGAACTGGGAGTGCCATTGTTTGAAAAAGTAGGAAGAAATACCACGTTGACACGATTTGGAGAGGAGTTTTTAAGTTGTGCGGAGCATACCCTTTCCACACTGGATGAGGGAGTCGCTTCTTTAAAGCGTAGCGCAAGAGGGGAAGGATTGATTCGGCTGGGATTGTTGCGCCCGCTGGGAGTGGAGTTTGTTCCCCGTCTGGCAGCGCGCTTCTTAGAAGAACATCCGGATAAAGAAATTCAATTCACTTTTCATACGGATGTGACGCAGCATTTGCTGGAAGGATTGGTAGCACGAAAGTTTGACTTATTGTTTTGCTCCAAGCCGCAAGAAGAGTTAGGACTGACAGCAGTTCCCATTAGAAGACAGGAATTGGTTTTGATTACTCCGAAGAATCATCCCCTGGCAGAAGAAAAATCCATAGACCTTGCCAAAACAGCACCGTATCCGTATGTTTATTTTGCAAAAAGTTCGGGAATTCGCGATGTAATTGATGAAATGTTTATAAAAAGTAAAATAGTGCCGAAGATTGCCTACGAAACCGAGGAAGACCAGGTGGTTGCCGGATTGGTTGCCCAGGGATTCGGAATTGCAGTGGTTCCGTATATGGACCTATTATTGAAACTAAATCTTAATATTTTGAAAATCAATACACCTTCCTATGAGCGAAATTTTTATCTGGTAAACGATGACAGTGTATACATGTCACCGGCAGTAAAAGCATTTCAAAAATATGTATTGGCAGGTGACACATTTTCCATTTAAGCATATGCTATAGAAACAGCGAAGATGGAGAAATATATGAATTGTGCAAACAATAGAAGTCGTATAGATTTTGGACCCAATCCGTATATATTGAATCTGCCCCAAAGTACCATGGAAAATGAAAATTTTCGTACTACTGTTTGGACCGGATGTCATTTGCAAATGACATTGATGTGCATTCCGGTAAGAGGAGATATTGGGCTGGAGATACATGAAGATACCGATCAGGTCATTCGAGTAGAACAGGGAAGAGCCGTAGTGAAAATGGGAACCTGTAGAAGACAGTTAGAGTATCAAAGAGAGGTTCGGGAGGGTGATACCGTGTTTGTTCCCGCAGGGACCTGGCATAATGTTATTAACGTAGGAAGATGTCCGCTAAAAGTATCTTCCACCTATGCTCCGCCAAATCACCCACGAGGAACGATACACACTAAAAAGTGTCATCAAAAATGACATATAAACAAAAGTGACAAATACAGCGATTATATTGAATAAAAAGGTTGAAATTGATAAGATAGATATAACAACCAAAATGACAGTTATCAAAGAAAGTATGGCGGTTATGGTGAGTGTAATACCAAATGGGGATACAAATATTACAGAGGAACTATTGAGTGAGGAATTACAGAATCGTGGAATTGTGTCGGGAGTTGACAGGGAATTATTAAATGAGATTGCAGAACATGGCATATACAAAAAAGTATATATTGTTGCGCAGGGGGAATATGCAACACCGGGAAAAGCAGGGTACTATGAGTTTCTGTTTGATAAAAACGTACAGCAAAATGTACCAAGGATAAACGAGGATGGAAGTGTTGATTACTCTCCGGTTATTCAAATGGTAGAAGAGGGACAGCTTTTGGCAGTATATCATCATGCCCAACAAGGAAAAAACGGTTACACGGTTTTGGGAGCGGCGATTGCTCCGGCACCGGCAAAAGAACAGCCGGAATTGGTTTGCAAAGGGGTAGAAAAAAGAGGGGATAATTATTATGCCGGTATCAATGGAAGAGTCTCTGTGGATAGTAGAAGGCTGGAAGTAAAGAACCATCTGGTTATCGAGGGAGATGTAGGATACCATGGAAGGAAATCATGGATGCAGTAGAGCGTGTTGCATTTATGGATATCGTAGAGCAAATTTCCAAACTGCAAGAGACATAAAGTGAAAGTTTGAGTGTAATGAAAGACGAGGAAGTAATTAGG
>ERZ1034984.2654-NODE-2654-length-14068-cov-4.816456_pt1 | contig 14068 bp, 25 predicted proteins | sample MGYA00520589_ERZ1034984 | MGnify/ENA primary metagenome ERZ1034984 (study PRJEB33766, sample SAMN09781790) | gut metagenome | biome: gut microbiome | host: Homo sapiens | place: Madagascar | study: EMG produced TPA metagenomics assembly of the PRJNA485056 data... | reverse complement strand
GCGTATAATCTAATGCTTTTCTTAATTTCTTGATACGTTCATTCATTGGTAATTCACCTCTTTTCTTGATTTTGATTATAGCTTTAAAACCGTAGAACGTCAATAGAAAAAAGTCGCACAAACAACAAAAAGTTACATAAACAACAAAAAACATATTGACAATAGTGTTTTAACGACATATAATAGTCGCATAAACAACAGAAATGTGAAAGGAGAAGCGATATGGACAAGAAATATAGAATTGTGACTGAATCCGGAAAAGTACTGCTGGGAGGAGAAACATACACCAGAGGAGCAGCAGAGAGCTGGTGGAATGATATGAACGGAATGTATGAAGATGAAGATTCCGGGAAAACAGAAAGAATATTTATAGAGGAGGTATGAAGAATGGCAAATGTAGAAGAGCTGAGAAAAGAAGGAGAAAACTTTCTGAAAATGACGCATTATACCGATCTGGACGATCTGGCCAAAATTAATGCCAATACCTATATGAGAGGATTGCAGGATGGAATGCGTCTGGCAGAAAAGAGCGGAAGTGGCACTGCGAAGCAAGAGCTGGTACCTGTGTAGGAGGGGAGGAGTAAGAAATGGCAGAAAAAGAGTTGTCACCGGAAATTCTGGAAGAAAAATTGCATTTTGGTAATTGGAAAGTAAAAAGGATAAAAGAATACCAAATAAACAGGCTACCTAATTTTATAGAGCCTATAAAAGCGGAATTAATATTGAAACTCCTAGTTGAGATACCAACTAGTGAAGCAATGAATTTGATGATGCCGGAGAAAAATGGGACGGAAAAGATAACAATGGAATTTAACAAAGACGAGCTTTCCGTTCTGAGGATGGGGTTATATCTTTTTGACGGATTCATTGATGAAAAAATCAGAGAGTACAGGAAAACGAACATAGAGAATTATGCACGGGAGCAGAAAGCCATAGCAGAAAAACTGAAGGTGCAGATCGAAGAGGCAAGGGGGAATAAGGATGCTTGAAGCACTGGTGACGGTGGAAAAAGCAATAGAGCTGTCGGGACTGTCCAGGACAACGTTGTGGCGTCTGGAGAAGGAAGGAAAGGTGAAATCCACGAGATGGAACCGGAAGAAGATGTACTTCCGGAAAGACGTTGAACCGATGGCGGATCGAAGAAAGTAAGGTAGCGGGAGCCGCAAGAAGGCTCCCGGCCTGACAGGAGTAACGAAACCTGACCAAGTAGGTCAAATCTGGCACTGGAGGCCCGATGGCGGGCAGTAACCAATTGAATCTCCTGAAAGTATGATAATCCCACACATTTTTTACCGGTTCGAATCCGGCCAGTGCCATTCGGTGGACTGACACACCGACATATACACTTATCCCGGCTGCACCAGCGGCCGGGACTCCTCAAGAATATAACAGTGCGAAGCAAGAATATCTCTCACGCACTGGGAATGGAGAGATAAATATGATTGTTCATGCAAGAGGGCGGGGACCGCCGGGAGGAGATAACCTCCAATCTTACATATTCACAGACATGACTGCTGACAACAATAAAGAAAGGAGACCTGCTTTTCTTGTGTATTTTTTAATGGCAGTCAAAAAGTAACAAATCCGATATGTTGGCATAGCTGCAGATGCCAGGTGTATGGCTACATCTCTATACTGCAGCAGTCGTCGGAGTCCGGTTAGAGCTTATCCGGATTCCGACCACTAAGAAATAAGGACTGGGGCTGATGACCGGAAGAGTGTTCCTCCACACATTGCTTGCTCTTCAGTGGGTTCGAATCCCGCACAGTCCACTGATCGGTGGCGTCCGATCTTACCCATCCGTGAGGGCTGTCAGGATCGGCAGAAAGAATAGACCGGAAGCTTCCGGTGGAGTGTGTCCTCCGCCGGTGCTCAAGGAGCCATAATTCAACGGTAGAATAACCGTCTCATAAGCGGTCAGTTCCGGGTTCGAATCCCGGTGGCTCCATTCGCGCGAAGAAAGGAACAAGTGAATATGAAGAAAAGATGGATTGTGGGGGACGTTCTTATCGTGGCAGCACCGATCATAATGAGCGGTGTCGGTTCCTGCATTTGGTGCTTTGCACCAGCGGCAGTATGCTTGATGGCGGGGATTGCGCTAACTCTGGATAAGACCATGGAATTTTTAGAGGAAAGCAGGTGGCTGTATGAAAAATAAAGCATTAATAATATTGCTGTTAAGTGCAGCGTTATGGATTCTAATGCTGCTCAGCGCAGCACCGAAGCTGATAACCCATGCGGCCGGAAACATGCCGACGGAAGAAGAGATTGCAGAGGAAGAGTACTGGGACAGCCTGGAACTGCTTGCGATCTGCGTGGAAGCGGAAGCGGGGAATCAGGGACTGGACGGAAAGAGGATGGTTGTGGATGTGATCCTGAACCGGGTGGATGACCCAGACTGGCCAGACACAATTGAAGAGGTTATATCCCAACCAGTGCATTTCTCGTCATATTGGGATGGAGGAATGGACAGAGTGTCCATATCAGAAGAAACCTTTGAGGCGGTGAGGCTTGAGATTGAGAACCGGTCGTATCCGGGGGTGTTATATTTCACTGCAGGCAGGTATTCAGAATATGGGACACCATGGAGGAAAGTGGGTGATCACTATTTCTCCACAAAATGATATGACTCTGGGAAGCCTTCTGGAGCGGATATCCGGCGGTGATCGGATTATCGTTGAGGAATCCGGGCGGGTACTCTTCTGGGATCAGGCAGTATTTTTCTGCAGAAGTGGAATCAGCAGGGAAAGGTTGGTGAGTAAGATTAGAATTGATACCAATGTGTATCGTAAGGAATTGGACAAGCAGGGAAATCGGAAAAAGAATCTGCGGAGCGTATCTGCAGAGGACCTGCCGGACATGGCGTTCCGGGATGTGGACTTGCAGTTCCAGTTCCGAATAGAAATAGAATAGCGTCCGGTTGCCGCCGGACGCTACAGAGTCGAACTCTTAGATGAAATTATGTATTTATATGGTACCACTAAGAGTCCGAAAAAGCAAGAAAATGAGGGGAAAGCAAGCCCCTTTTAAGCTTGATAAAGGAATTAAACTTAGAAGGATGGAAGTGCGTATGCATATAAAAAATACATACCGGTATAAGAACATCGTGGAGGTTGAGAGACTGAACTCAGGGAGGTATGGGAAGAGGACTTCTCCATCTGAAAGAAAAGCACCGACACCAGAGGAGATGGAGGCTGCCAATGAGAGGCAGTGCATCCGGAAACTCCGGAGGAAGATTCATGCAAATTTTGATGAGCAGGACCTTTTTGAAACTCTGACCTATGCGAAAGATAAGCGTCCAGATCCCAAAGGGGCGGCGCATGAACTGAAGCTGCTGCTGGATCGGCTGCGGAGAACCTGGAAAAGAGCGGGGACGGACCTGCGTTACATCGTAGTGACAGAATACAAAAACAAATCGATCCACCATCACCTGGTAATCAATGACCTGCCGGACGGAACCGGTTCCAGAAAAGTGGCAGAAAGTTGGAAAAGGAATGGTCATTCCAACACGAAGTACCTGTATCAGGATGGACAATATGAGCAGCTGGCGTCATACCTGATCAAGGAGACGGCGAAGACCTTCCGAGATCCGAGTAATCCGTCCAGGTTGCGGTATTCCTGCAGTCGGAATCTGATCACACCAAAGGCAAGAACGGAGATCATGAAGAAGGATGACTGGCCGGAAGAACCCCGAATACCGAAAGGATACTATTTGGACAAGGATAGCCTGGTCAACGGAGTCAACAAAATGGGCTATCGGTATCAATATTACAGGATGATCAAAATCGGATGGAAGAAGCCGTCGCACAAAGGAAAGACAGGGAAAAAGTTGACGCAGAGGAAGAATATGAAACAACGGCGGAGAGTTGCAAAGAAAGGCAGGAAGAGTCATGTACCGGATTAATATGTACCTGGAGACCAGTATTCGGGGAGTAAGGAGAGCAACTGGGTGGTATGGATATATCCTGGAGTACATAGACGGCAGAGGAGAGCCGCATACCATAGAGGACTATGGTCGGGAAGAGGATGTGACGCCGAATCAGCTGGCGTTGATGGGGTTTCTGACAGCATTGGCCAGAGTCAATAAGGACAGTGAGATCACTGTCTATACAGACTCTCTGTACCTACGTGGAAGCTACACCCGTGACCTGCAGAGCTGGAAGGAGAACGGTTGGAAGACATCCAAGGGTGATGAAGTCAAGAACAAGCTCCTGTGGCAGCAGGTGTCGAAGAAGACCGTGCGGCATGTGATCAGGTTCGACCTGGCACACCAGCACAGTTATAAGAATTATCTGGTGGCAGAGTTGATAAAGAGAAAGAAGGATAAGAATGTTTGATAAATTTGGAGAAATGAGTTCCTATACAGAACTTAATGAGCTTGCAAACAACCTGGTCAACGAAGGGGATATGGAAAGCCTGCAGGAAATGGCAGCTGAAAACGGGATTCCAGAAGAACTGGTTGGATTGTATCTGAACGGAGACATATCGGAGCTGTGTGATGCGCTGACGGCAGCAATCGGGAAGCTAGATAAAGAATGTGAACAGCTGAAGCCGAAAGAAATCATGGAAGACTGGGTGGAGTACATCCGGACGCAGTGTCTGGAAAATGATCTTCTGGCCAGACAGGTCCGGAAGAAAGGAAAGAATCTGGAAGGATGCATTGCGAAGCTGCTGATGTGGTCATTCAAAAATCAGATTCCGATCAGTAAGGAGATTATGAAGGCAGCAGGGGTTACAGCTGGAAGGTGTACGCTGGGGATCCCAGGCATGGCAACGGCCAAGAAATTGATTCTGCAGTACTACATGGAGAAATAGGACATGAAGGAAAAAACAATTGAGAAGATTCCGTATCTGACATTACCGGAGAACAATAAAAAAGCAAAATACGTAGGCATTACAGCATTTAAAAATATTGCACATGAGCAGCACCTGTTCCTGGAAGTGTACCAAAACGGAAAAAACAGGGAAGTACCGGTTGCAAGGATCGTGCTTACAAAGAAAGATTTTGGAACCTATTTTCCAGCGACAGGGAAGTGGTCGCAAGGTAACATATTTCCCGATGGTTATTGGTACGGTAGCGGATATGGCTTGGTGTGGGAAATAGATACAACAGGTGAATATAATCCTGAAAGAACAAAAAAAGAAAATGATTTGCATGACGAAAAAGATCTGAACAGAATCAAAAAAATATGTAAAGAAATAAAATGGGAAAACGCAGAATGGTGGGATTACATAGCCATATACCAGAATGACATTGTTGCTGACAAAAGGATAAGAGCGAGTAGCAGAAGGTACGAACGACGGCAGCAGGCGTTGAAAGACAGGCAGAATCATACACCAAAGCTTCCGGAAAAGGTAATTCTGGACCGGGCAGATAGGCTCTATTTCAGTGAAAAACATTTCCTGTATTACAAAAAGTGGAAAAGCTGGGCAGACATTGCCTGCAGTAAATGTGGAGGTGTGTCGCACGGAAGGTGGAAGTCAGGTATATCGTACGAATCTCAGTTCCAGAAGCAGATTGAAGAACCGAGAGAGGGACTGATCGGGAAGTGTCCGCTGTGCGGAGCGCGAGGCGAATACAAATGCCAGGGAAAAGTAAAAGGCGTACACAAAAAGAAAATACATATATTCCTGGGACAGAAGTATAAAGAGTCCGGTATGGTCATGCGTTATGTGGAAGTGAGTAAGGAGTGGGTTCTTGAACAGATCTGTGAGGAAAAAGGTACGGAGATGAGCGGAGCGTATGAAAAGATTTCCGGAGTGGAAATTGCGAGAGCTTACTTTGAACCTGAAAAGGAAGTGCAAATTGATTACCATAAGCACAATAACTATACACGAAGAGATTACTGGGATGATTGCAATTTGAACGGATTAGCTAATATTGAGATCAGAGATGGACATGTCATGAGGGAAACATATGAAAACATGTCCGGAACAATGTTTCAGTATTCAGCATTAAAGGAATATGCAGACCGCAAGACAAGCCTCAACCCGATAGAATATCTGGAAAGATATCAGCAGACTCCACAGATTGAGATGCTTGTGAAAATGGGGATAGATGGTGTCGTCGAAAAACTGCTTAAATGCCGGTACGGAATTGTGGCCAATGAGAATGGAAAAAGCCTGAATACATTTCTGGGAATCAGAAAACAGAGAGTGCGTCAGCTGAAAGAAAGCAGAGGCGATTTGGACCTGCTGAAAGCTATGCAGATGGAATACCGGATGGGCGCAGCATGGACGGATGAACAATTTGAGCATATAGCAGAACTGCATTTGGAAAGGGGACAGATTGAATCTGTCACAGAGTATATGAGCCTTCAGCAGTTACTGAATCGAATTGAAAAGTATGCTGGATGTGAATATGGAACAGGATGCTCCAGTGCCGAACACAGACTCCGGAGTACGGCCACAACGTATGTGGATTACCTGAATATGAGACGTGCATTGGGGTATGATCTGACCAATATGATCTACCAGTATCCAAGGAATCTGAAAACAGCTCACGACCACATGGTAATGGAAAGCAACGAGAAAGAAATGGATAAACGACTGATAGAAGTGAAAAATAAATTCACTGGAATTAGAAAACAATACAGGAAACTCAGGAAAAAATACTATTACGAGGATGAAGAATACATCATCCGTCCGGCAAGGTCAGCAGAGGAAATTGTGATGGAAGGAAGACTCCTGCATCATTGCGTTGGTGGAGATACATATTTGAGCAGACACGATACAGGGACAAGCTATATTTTGATGCTGAGGTTAAAAGAAGACGCGGATAATCCGTATATCACGATAGAGATCGATGCATCGAACGACAGAATCAGACAATGGTATGGAGCGTACGATAAGAAACCGGATAAGGAGCATATGCAGGAATGGATTGACCAGTATGTGTACAAGCTACAGAACAATCTTCTGGCAGCAGATCAGCCTGCTGTACAGGAAGTCATGATACCAGCATAAGGAGGAAAAGATGGAAGAATTGCAGCAGATCACAATGGACGAGTATCTGGGACTGAAAAATGAAATTAAGACACATATCACTACGATCGTGAAAAGCTTCGTGAGGATTGGTGAAACACTGTGTAAGATCGATCAGGCCAGGGCATATGAACTGGATGGTTATAAGTCTGTGGCAGAGATGGCCAAAGCAGAATATGGCATGACTGCAGGAGGAGTCAGCCGTTTCATGGGAGTTTATAGGAAATACTGTACAGCCGGACAGCTGAATGATGGATATGAAAATTACAGTTATGCACAGTTGGTAGAAATGATGCAGCTTCCGGAAGAAGATGCAGAGTTGATACGGCCGGAAACCCAGCGGGAGAGTATCCGGGAGCTGAAGCGGTTCAACAAGGACGGCGAGAACGACATGCATCAGTTGGAGAACTGGCAGAATCCGACACCGGAGGAAGAGGAAAACAAGCAGATTCTGGGAGATCTGCTGGAAGCCATGTTTAAGCTGGAGTCCCAGAGGGATGCATTTGACCGGATATGTGCTGCAGTAAGGAAAGGCACATCTGCAGAGGCGTTTTCAGAGCTGATCAATCCAGGTGGAAACCGGACGGTGAGATCAGGAAGAGCCATGGCATTTTTCTATGAGAACGAGGTTAAGATCAAGATCTGGAGCAGGACAGTGCCGGTGAAACTGATGTATGAGGATATCATGGAAGCATTTCGGGAGAAATTCGCTGGGGTGTTGCAGGGAGAAAAAGACTGGTGGGCAGCAGTCTATGCACCGGAGAAGGAGGAAGAAAAGCGTGAGTCAGCAAAAGAGCCTGAACAGAATACTGCAGGAACTGGAAAAGCAGAGAAGAGAGACATGGATCCTAAGATTGACAGGAAGGCATCCGAACCGGCAGGAAAGAAGAAAGAACAGCAGTCAATTGCGCCGGCGCAAAAAACAGAGAAGAAAACGAAAGAAAACGTTGTAAATACTGAATCAGAATCTAATTCAGAAAACCAGGAGAAGGAGCTGAAGAACCATATCGGTGAAGCCACCGATATGGTCAAAGAATCATCCGGGCAGCAGGAGGAAGACCAGATACCGGGACAGGACAATGTGATGAATCATCCAGAACTGCTTCCGGAAGGAATGCAGACAACAACAGCTACAATCAATGGACATGAGCAGGAAGCCACGGTGGAACCTACGGCTGCTCAACGAGTGGAAGAGTGTCTGTCACTGCTCAGCTGCATTCAGGGGAATATTGCATTGCAGAATTATCCACCGGCATTACAGCAGGCACAGAAGTTGGTAGAGCATCTGGAGGCACTGATATGATGTATCCGAAACAGAAAACGAAGAAACGGCGGATGAAGCATCCGCCCTCTATCATCCAGCAGAGACCGGGAGAATGCTATTTGTGTGAGCGGTTGGGAATAGTCAGATACTGGACGTACCTGGAAAGGCACCACATTTTCGATGGACCCAACAAAAAAATATCAGAAGAGAACGGATTCACTATTCGGTTGTGTGCAGAACATCACCGGGAAGGACCGGATGCAGTGCATAGGAATGCGAATATGATGCGTCTCTTGCAGCGGGATGTACAGAGAGCGTATGAGAAGAGCCATAGCAGGGAGGAGTTCTTCAAGCTGATGGGGAGAAATTATCTGGCTGATGAAGGAGAAACAAAATGCCAATAAACATGACGGATTACAAAATGATATACCATGACCGAGTATACAACGTGTTGCAAATTAGAATTGATTTTCGTGTAGAAGAAGGAGCTACACCGAAACCGAGATTCATTGATGCGGTATATATTGATGAAGACGGGATGATAAAAGCAATAAGTGATGAAGCATGGTGCTTCCAGTTTGTGAGAAGAAAGGAAAAAGCTGATGGAGAAACTTAAACCGTGCCCATTCTGCGGAGGAAAAGGAAAAATAAAAGCTGCAAAGAAAGATCGTGTAGGATTTACGATATGGTGCGAATGTGAAAAATGTTATGCTAAGATATGTGGATATTGTCCTGAAATTAAAGATGAAGACCGTGCGATTGAAGAAATTGATTTTTGTAGAAAAGAAGCCGTAAAAGATTGGAACAGGAGGGCGAACGATGAGACTGATTGATGCAGATGGGATGACTGAGGGCAGAGTTGAGAATGATCCGGTAGTTATAGCTGCGAAATGTGCGCCGACTGCCTACGACGTAGACAAGGTTGTGGAACAGTTGGAGAAGAGAATACAGACGCATGAACGTTGTATTGAATATGAAAAGAAAAACGGAACGATAACAGAAGAATTTCAGCAAAGAAAAGCTGTTGAAGTGCTGAAAGAAGCAATCAAGATCGTGAAAGGCGGTGGAGTAGATGGAAATTAAACCGATTTTATTCAATACCGAGATGGTGAGAGCAATTCTGGATGGACGCAAGACCTGTACCAGAAGGATTGTTAAAGATGGCATTCCGGATGATGCGATGTGGGGATATACAGCATTTACTCCTAAAGGATATATATCTTGTAGAGGGGTGTATGCAGATGGATACGGCGAAGGATTTTACAAATTGCCGTATCAGCCGGGAGATATCCTGTATGTTAGAGAAACATGGTGCGGACTTCCGGTCAATGAAGCAGGTCATATGCGAGGTCATACCATCTATTATTACAAGGCAGATGGAGATCTGCGTCCTGAAGGTTGGAGAGGCGCTTGGCGACCATCCATCCACATGCCGAAAGAGGCAGCGAGAATCTGGCTGAAGGTCACGGATGTGAGAGTGGAGCGGTTGCAGGAGATGACGCTTAAAGATTTCAAGGCAGAAGGAATATATGACGAATACAAAACCTATAGCGAAACATATACAGACCATTTACGACAAATGGCATATCCAAAAGTTTTTGCTAGACTTTGGAACTCCACCATCAAGAAATCCGACATTGACCGATACGGCTGGGATGCGAATCCTTGCGCCTGGGTGATCGAGTTTGAGCGGTGTGAGATGGGAGATAGACCAAATATCGAAGATATGATAAAAGCTCTTAAATGTGTGGCAAATTGCACTAAAGAAGCAAATATCAAAGATGCGGAAGTCAGGTATTGAAAGTGAGGTGGAATGAATGAAATACGAACAAGAAATCCGGAATCCGATCAGCAAGGAAGAAATTGAGCGAATCCGCCGCCGGCTGCAGATCGGTGAGGTGATCCAGGTGGAAGTCCAGAAAATAGACTGGAGCACAGAATCAATGGTTTTCCGGCAGCAGGAGCTCAGGTGCCGGGTTGTCAAAAAGTATAAGCATGTGATAGAGGTTGAGGATCGGAAGACGGGAAGGAGATACACAACAACTTATGTTGACCTGCTAATAAAAGACAGGAGGTTGGGAACATGACGGCACTGTATGATCTATATGATGATTCGGGAAGGTTGTTGGACATGGACAAGACAGCTGAAGAGCTTGGAAATGTGTTGGGAGTACCGAAGGAACTTATAAGATACAAAGCGCAGGCACATACCAATCTGCTTAGACGATATGTCGTGAAAAAAGCCAAGTTGCCGGTAAAACTGGGACGAAGAAATATGGCAGTATTGCAGGAGGCATTGCTGGACTGGGAAGATGTGACAGCAGTGTTCCGAAAAGTGACGTGGGTGAAACAGATGGAACCGGATGTGATCCGGCTGAAAGGACTGGGAGGGGCAGATGAGCAATAGACCAGAAATAACGAGAATATTATCAGAGTCGATACAGCATCACATCTGTCCTGGAAATGATCAACGAATATATTGGGCGAAAGAAGTGACATTTGATTATGGAACTGTAGATGCGGTACGTGTGGATTATATGAGATTTAAACCATTAAACAATACGGTATCTGGAATCGAAAAAGGGGATTGCTATTGCTATGAAGTGAAGTCTTCAGTAGAGGATTTTCATTCGAAAAATGGTCATAATTTTCTGGGAGATTATAACTACTATGTTATGCCAGAAGAAGTGTATGAGCAAGTGAAAAAAGAAATACCGCATAACGTAGGGGTGTATGTTCCTGATGGAATGCATTACCGGGAAAATTGGTACGATCTCAAAGCAATCAAGAAGGCAAAGAGAAAAGACAGAAACAGACCTGTATCCGAGATACTACTGATGATGTTCCGATCGGCGGCACGGGAAAGGAGAAAGGCTCATGGAAGTAAAAATTGAACCGAGAAAAAAGAGTGACAGGGGAGGATATCTGATGATGCCTCTGCTGAAAAATGTCCCGATAGCGCCTAGAGCAAGCTGGAAGCTGGTGAGATGTCCAGTATGCGGTGCCAAGTGCTGGGACAGGCCATATCCGGAAGGCTGGGAAGAACCGGAGAAAATGTGTACAATGTGTGCGCTGAAGAAAGGGTTGGGTTGAATGGATAGATCTGTATTGTTCCAGCTGAAAGATATACACAAAGAAATATGGGAATTGGACAAACGAATACAGGTGCATCGAAAAAGATTGAAAAAAATAGATAAGCAGGTCAGTGATGTAGTAAAAGGGACTGGAAGATATGGGTGCTATGGGAATATGAGGGTGCATGGTCATAATGATCCTAACTATATCAGGGAAAAAATGGCACTTAATCAGAAACTGAAACAGATGGAATCGCTGAAGTTGATGTTATTGGAAAAGGAGGTGGAAGCAGAAAAATACATAGAAAGTATACAAGAAAGCAGATTGAGGAGGATATTGAGATTCCGATTTGAGGATGAAATGACGTGGCAGCAGGTAGCTAAAGCAATGGGGGGAAGGTGTACTGCAGATGGCTGCCGGATGGAATATAACAGATGGATAATGGAAACCGGATCAGATGATTGATCCGGTAAAAAAATACAATTGGGACGAACATAAGTTCCGAACTGATATTCTAATAACCATAAAAACAGGACAGATGCTGGTAACATCTGCCCTGCTGAAAGTGTTATACAAACTTGTTGGATATGGTGATTATAGCACTTTCGCCGTAAGAGTACAAGGAGAAAGGTTATATGACGAAAAAGGAATCATTCCGCAATGAAATTCTTTTGAAAATGAAGTATCAGCTTGATAAGAATACACTGGCAATACTGGATGAAGCATTATCTGAAAGCCTGTATCAGGTAGATATCGTGGATGCAGTAACTCTTCCGGCAACTTATGTAAATTCTAATGACTATATTCTGGAATTATATGAGCTCAAAAGGAGCCTGACTCTGAAAGAGTCAACGATGAAGGGATATATGCTGGCAGCAAGGGAGCTGATTCGGTATGTACCGAAACCATTGACAAGTATGGATCGTGAAGACATAGAACATTATCTTTGGATGAAGAAAAAAGAGGGGAATTCCGGGACCTCGCTGAATAACAAGAGGAGAAAAATTCTTGCGTTATTCCGGTGGATGTATAAGCAGCACTTTATAACGAGTAATCCAGTGGAAGAGATTGAACGGTTTAAGGAAGTACAAAAGCCGGTAGAATTTCTTCTGGCAGAAGAAATGGAGCAACTGAAAGAAGGGTGTAAAAACAGGAGAGACAGGGCATTGCTGGAATGGTTGAGGTCAACAGCATGCAGAAGAGGAGAGATTCCTTACGTCAGAATTAATCAGATCAATTGGGCAACTGGAGAGTTGACGCTATATGGGGAAAAGACAGAAACGTATAGAAAAGTGTTTCTGGACGGAGTGGCACTTAAATACATCAAAGATTATGTTATCATCGACCGGCAGCAGGAGTTAAACAGTGATCAGCCATTGTTCACCCATCTTTCAGGAGATCAGAGCAAGAAATTGGGAAGGGGAGGATTGTATGAGGAAGTCAAGAAGATAGCGTACAGATCGGGCTTGCAGAGAAGGGTATATCCGCATATGTTCCGGAAGACGACTGCTACAAATGTAGTCAGACGAGGAGGAACGGTGGATGATGCAGGCTGTTATCTGGGGCATAAAGGCTCTAGTGTGACACAGCGGCATTATATTGCAACGCTTAATTCTGAGAATATTTTTAGAAATTATGTGCAGACAATTTAAAACCTGTTCGTTTTGTTCGGTTGGGATGTGGTAGTATGATATCAAGTAAAAGAGGGCAACACCAAATGGTGTGGCTCTCTTTTTTTGCACTATAAAACACAAAATCACAGGAGGGGACAAGGATGGCAACGAATTATGAATCTGCAAACATAAGGTGTCCGTTTTACAAGCGGAATGAGTCGAGAAAGATAGGCTGTGAAGGGGTGGAGGAAGGAAGCCAACTTGTCACAGAGTATCTCACGAAAGAACGCTGTAAGAAAAAAATCAGAGAAAATTGTGCTGGAAATTATGAAAAATGTGAAGTATACAGGATGATTTTGCAAAAATACGACCAGAACTGATGCAATCAGGCAAGGGTTAGAGAAAAATGAAACCGATAGTCTAAGATGAGAGCATAAGAATTGGCAGATAGGAAGGTGAGGTGAGTGGCAAGAGGAGACAACCTGATAGGGAAAGGATTTGACAGTCGAACCACGGAGGAAGTACGGGAGCTGGCAAGAATCGGTGGAAAAAAATCGGGCGAAGCGAGGCGAAGAAAGGCAAATTTCCGGAAAACACTCAATATGCTACTCACAGCAGAGGTAGATATACCAGATTGGACGGCATTTCTGGAGTCAATTGGATTAGATAGCACGATAGAGTCAGTGGTGAATGCTGCTATGATCAGAGAAGCAATGGCCGGTAATGTAAAGGCATATGAAGCAATTGCAAAATATTCCGGTCAGGATTCAAGAACAGAGAAAGATCTGGAGGAGCAGATCATGAAAATGGAGGCTTTTCAAAAACAGATGGAAGCGCAGATGGAAATGCAGAAATCACAGATGGAAGCACAGAAAGCAAAAATGGAAGAAATTAAGCTGAAGACGGAGAAAATGAAGAAAGAACTGGATCCGGAGAACAAGAATGTGGAGATCAAGGTTGAGATAGATGAGGACTGGAGTGTATGAGTCAGATAACAATTAGATTTCCACCGCCGCATGCGACACAGATGAAATTCCTTACGGATACGCATAAAAGGATTGCGTTTGGAGGAGCCAGAGGAGGGGGAAAGAGCCATGCGGTTCGAATGAAGGCAGTAGGTTTGGCATTACGG
>ERZ1034984.2641-NODE-2641-length-14105-cov-5.105836_pt1 | contig 14105 bp, 11 predicted proteins | sample MGYA00520589_ERZ1034984 | MGnify/ENA primary metagenome ERZ1034984 (study PRJEB33766, sample SAMN09781790) | gut metagenome | biome: gut microbiome | host: Homo sapiens | place: Madagascar | study: EMG produced TPA metagenomics assembly of the PRJNA485056 data... | reverse complement strand
ATTCCCCGGCCTCCTTAAATTTCTCTGTAATCTGGTATAGTAACTCTTCCCACGAAAGAGTGTTATCTAATACAAGTATCATGTGGGAAGCTGTCCCCTTGATTATGACTGTATTAGAGCACAAAACATATCCTTTCTTTAATCTGTAACCTGCTGACGTGTCTCTGACGTCGCCTCATGTTTTTTGGCTTTCTTTTTCTTCTTTGCAGAACTAAAATAATATTTATATACATCGCTTGCAGTCGATGCTGCATTGGCGGAAGCATATCCATTTGGTATCACACACACCACAGAAATCGATGGATTCTGATATGGTGCATAGGATACAAAGTACGCATGGTTTGGATGCTGCGTATTCTGCTGTGCGGTACCGGTCTTTCCGGCCACGGTCTTGGAAAGTCCCACGAAGTTCTGATGAATGGAACTGCTTCCCCCGTTTACCACAAGATACATTCCTTTGTGGATCGCATCCCAGGTCGACTGGGAGATATTGACCTTATTTCTCACCTTGGCTTTGTTAGATACCAGCACCTCACCGGATACATCCTTGATCTGATCCACCAATGTCAGATTGTAACAGGTTCCCGAGTTTGCCACAGTGGTCACGTATCTGGCCAACTGGATCGGTGCATACGCATGATTACCCTGTCCGATTGCGGAACGGACACAGTCCTCGGTGGAAAAGTGCGGCGTCGCCTCGGTGATCTCCACACCGGATTTGTCAGTCAGACCAAACATGTCTCCATATTTCTTCAGACGGGCAAGCCCCCTGCTGTCGTTCAGATTATGATCTCCTCCTGCCAGTTCATATCCCATCGTGTAGAAGAAATAGTTACAGGATACACCAATTGCCTGAGACACATTGATACTTCCATGAGAATATGTGCTCCAGCATTTCGGAGTGCCGTAGATCGACACATTGCGGTCAAACGTCACACGATCCGTGATCGTGCTTCCCGGTGAGATGATTCCCTCCTCCAGTGCTGCCACAGAAGATATCAGCTTGAAGGTGGAACCCGGGGCCAGTTCTACCTGGGTCGGACGGTTGATCAGCGGAGAAGCATTGTTATCCGACAGATACTTATAAAAATACTCTGAGTCAACCTGGTTTGCCATCTTGTTGTTGTCGTAGCTTGGGTACGTCACCATCGCCTTTACCTTGCCGGTATTGACATCGGTCACGATCATGGATCCGGAACACGGATCCAGTCCCAACATACCCGGTGTCAGTTCCAGTTTCTTGATCTTACGGATAATAAATGCATATGGATTCAATGCACCGGAGCATAACTGATCGTATTCCGTCTGGTCTTTCTTGATCACTTTTTGTTCTACCAGCAGACGGCAGCACTCTGTTCCGGAGATCTCATAGTGATATACCATATAACTGTACACCAGTTTCTGGAAATCACGCTTGGTTCTGATGAGACCCATCCCATAGTCGATCAGTTTCTGATACAGTTCCTGCGTGCTGTAATATTCGCAGAGAAATCATCGATCCATCCCTGCGAGATCGCATGCTGCAGATATTTGCTCAGACTGATGTTGCCCTTAGTATATCTCACATAAATATCATCATTGGTATCTACCTTGGAAGTGTTAAATACACCTTCATCCTTGAGCAATTTATAAAAGGCATCCATAAATTCCGCCATCTCATCAGACATCTGCTTTTTCGTAACCTGATTGTCCGCGGCCAGATAGCCTTTCATCTTTGCGAGAAGCTGTCTGGAGCGGGATTTGTACCGGCTGTAGATCGATTTTTCCAGAGCCGATGCCTTCTTGGTGCTGAACCGGTCAATATCCACGATATTATTGTCGAAGATCGCATTGTACACATCATAGATCGGCACCTTGATATCCTTAGTGGAAGAACCTCTCGTTCCCGCGGACATGCTGTTGTTGATGTTTGCGATCAGAATCCCCGCAAGATGAGCTTCCAGGATATTGTAACATTCCTCCTGCAGGTCAGCATCAATTGTTAAATACAAATTATTACCTGCTACTGGCTTTTTCTCTGTACTGGTCTCCACGATTCGACTGGTTCCTTCATCTATCGTCAGAATCTGTTTTCCCTTGGTTCCACGGAGCTGGTCTTCATACGTGCTCTCCAGACCGGAGATTCCAATTTGATCACTGGTATTGTAATCCGTCGTCGGATCTTCTTCCTTTAGCTTGTCCATTTTCTCCTCGGACACCGCTCCGGTATATCCCAGCATATGTGCAAAATATTTGCTCTTCTTGTACACGCGGATCGTATCCTCCTGGATATCCACGCCGGGCAGATCAGCTGTATTTTCCTTGATAGCAGCCACGGTCTCCTCGTCCACGTTTTTGGCCAGTGTAAGTGTCTCATACTGTTTGAACCGGGTGATGAAGATGGCATAGCGGACCGCAAGGATCTTCAACGCCGTCGCATCATCGTAGGATGGATCCAGACAGAACTGTGGGCTGGATGTGGAATCATCATTTCGAAGATAATCATACAATTCGGGAGCTGTCATATCCTTCATCTCCTGCGTCATCTTCTGCAGATTAGTCCCGAATACCTCCGCGATAAAACGATATCTGGTATTTCCATCTACATTGTAGACAATATTGCCCTTGGAATCCTGTTCAAGATAAAACTCGGTGGACAGGGTTGCCCCTTTTTTCTCAATGAGCTTGATCAGATGATAGATCATGGTATTCTTCTGATCATTGTCCAGCTTGGAAAAACTGTTATTGCGGAGAAATGTGACATTGTAAGACAGCTTGTTGTAGGCGAGAAGACGCCCTTTACAGTCGTAGATGTTTCCACGGGTTGCCTTGATGTCAATCTCTCTGGATGTCGTGGCACTGTCTGACTCAATGATCTCGCTGCTGTTGACGATCTGCAATGAGAACATCTCACAGACCAGAATGGAAAACAGCACCACAAATATCACGATCACGGGATATAACCGTACATGAAAAAAATCAATCAGATATTCTTTGAGTGAATCCAACATAGTAACTCGCTACCTTTCTGTCATCGTATCGCGCAGAGGCACCTCTGCAGGCGGATACATTCTGCGGTCTATCCACAGTAAAAATTTGTAGAGAATCAATCCCACCAGGAGGGTATATACCATCTCCGGAAGCATGATGTTGCACGCAAAATAGACGATCTGAAGTCTTCCTGCGAGAAGGAAGAAGAACAGATAATACAGTGCACCATATACAAGATCGCTCAATGTCATGGAAAGCATCGGCAGATACAGATCTTCCTTGTAGTAGATCCGGCTCGCTTTTCCATTGAGAAATCCGATCAGAGCATAGATAAAAATACACAGACCGATGGTATCGCTGTACATAAAATCAATCAGTATTCCGCTGACAACACCAGAAAACATACCGGCTTTTTCCCCATACAGAAGCCCCGCCGCCGAGGTGATGACTACCATCAGGTTCGGAACCACATTTCCGATGGAAAGCGCATCAAATAATGTCGTCTGTAACAGAAATAATATGATGTTCATGATGAAGATCAAAACATACTTTTTCACTTCTGAATAGCCTCCAAATCCTTTGAATCCTTAACCTTCGTAATCACAAGTACCATCTGCAGGGAAGAGAAATCCGCCGCCGGAGTCAGCAGTCCGGATTTGGTCAGATTGTTGTCATCCGTCTTCAGATCACGGACATATCCGATCAGGATTCCCGGAAGATATTTGTCACTGATCTGTGAGGTCACGACAGCATAGCCGTCACCGACCTGGGCGTCCTTTGGCACATTGGTCACATCAATCACTCCGTCATTCATATGACTCAGATTGCCGCTGATAAAGCAACCATCTGAAGTCTTCAGAAAACTTCCCACAACATTGCTGTTGTCATCCACGATACTGCGGACCTTTGCGTACGATTTATTGACCTGTGTGACGATTCCAACCAGACCGTCCCCCGCCATCACGTTCATATTTACCGCGATCCCATCTTTGGATCCCTTGTCGATGATAAACGTGTTGTACCAGTTGTCGCTGTTGGAACTGATCACGCGGGCTGCCACCTTGGGATAACTGGCATACTGCTGATCCAGATCATATAATTTCCGGAAATTGTCCAACTCATATTTATCCTGCTGAAGCAGTTTGTTCTGAGAAGAAATCTCATCCAGTTTACTCTGCAATTTCTTATTTTCCTTGACAAGCCGGTTCAGGTTGGTGACATAATCCATCTTGTCAGAAACCATGCTTCCGATCTGGCTGATCCCTTTCTGCATCGGTGTCACCACACTGCCCACCACGGAGCGTACCGGTGTCATTTTATCCTGAAACGCAAAAGAAAGAACGACCAGAACCAGAGACACAATGCTGATCGCCAGCAGTATGTACTTTGGATCAATCACAGATTTTGTCGATTTATTCTGCATCACTAAGACCTTCCTTTTTCCTAAGAAATCGTTCTACAATATTTTTTGGCTTCCTTCGGATGCTCCGCAAGATAACCAAGTCCCTTGATCACGGTCCGCTGGGCCTGCTTGGTCGTATTGACCTTGTAGCGGGTCTCATTGGCAACCTTCTGATCCATCCCATCCAGCCAGGAGGATGCTCCTGTCATATAGATTCCGTCCGCCTCAATCGACGACGCGATCTCGGGCGGAGTTCTCTCAAGCATGGAGTGGATCCCGTCTGTGATCGTGTCAAACACATCGTGCACCAGAGGATATATCTCCATGGAACCGATCGTAAATTCACGCGGAAGCCCCTTGAGCATATCGCGCCCCGTTACCTTCATGGTGTCATTGGTAGGGACTGCACTGACAAGCTGTTTTTTGATGTTTTCCGCGGTCTTCCTGCCGATCAGAAAATTATGTTGTTTGCGGACATAATTCATGATCTGCTCATCAAAGTAGTTACCACCATATGGAATGATGCGCGATACCACCACTCCACCGCGTGAGAGCACAGAAATCTCCGTACATCCCGCACCGATATTGACCAACATGATTCCGGCCTTATTCTCAACATCCAGTCCCAGCCCCAGGGCATCCACGACCGGGCGGTCTACCAGATAGACACGGTGCGGCTTGGAATTACCATCGGATACAATATGTGAAAATGCATTTTTCTCGATCTCAGAAATGTCAGAAGGTACGGAAATATAAAAATCCACACCCTTTCCTCGTGCCCTTCCGGTCACCTTTGGAACCATGAAATTCCAGAGAGCGATCATGTCATCCATGTAGGCGATCACGCCGTCCTTCAGCGGAAAGGATACGTGAATGTTTGGCGGTACTTTCTCAAACATCTCATACGCCTCATCGCCGATCGCGATCGGTTTCTTTTCGTCTCCCTTTCCGGTCGTGGCCACCACGTTTCTCTCGTTGAGTACAACGCCCTCCCCCTTCTTATATATCTTGATGGAACCTGTTCCAAAATCAATGCCATACGCTTTGTGCGCCATAAGGTATGTCCTCCTAATCTTTCAGTATAATCACATATATCCCTGTTCTTTCAGACTGACGTAGGTGTCATCCCCGATAATAATATGATCCAGCAGTTCGATCCCCATCAGCCGTCCCGCATCGGACAGTCTGCGCGTGATCGAAAGATCTTCCCGGCTCGGTGCCGGATCCCCGGATGGATGATTGTGCATCAGGATCACCGCAACTCCACGGTGCTTCAATGCCAGATAAAAAACCTCTCTCGGTCCTGCCATCGCCGCATTGAACGAGCCATGGGACACAATGACACTCCGTATAAGGCGGTTCTTTGCGTCAAGGACCAGAAGACGGACCTGTTCCGTCTCCAGAAATCGCATCTCCGGCATAAAATAACCCGCCACCGCCTCCGGCTGATCGCACACAAGCGGCTGCTCCATGTGGATCCCGGAAATCCTCTTGCCAAGTTCTCCGATACATTGAAGCTGAACACTCTTTACCGCACCGATCCCCGGTATCTCCAGAAGTTCTTCCTGCGAGATATGGCACAGACCGCGCAGCGAACGATCCGGCAGGGCACAGAGTACCTCCCTGGAAAGACTGAGCACGTTTTTCCCTGTGCTTCCCGTCCGCAGGATCACCGCCAGAAGTTCTGCATCTGACAGCCCATCCGGTCCATACTGCCTGCATTTTTCATAAGGCTGCATGTCTGCCGGAAGCTGATGCATCGTGATTTCGTCTGATTTTCTATTTTTCATAACGCCTCCATGTTCCGAAAGCGCTTCCCCAGCCGCCTACTTAGGCAGTGTAATTTATCATAGCACAATTTATGGCGGTTGTATAGAATTTGAAGATGGTTTAAGAAATTTTAACGATTCCCTCTTCCACCATCTGCTGCAGGGACATCATAATACCGAACTTGGCATGATACCAGGTAAGGCCGCCCTGAAAATACACCGCATACGGCTCCTCAATCGGTGCATCTGCACTGAGTTCGATCGAAGATCCCTGGATAAATGCGCCCGCTGCCATGATGACATCACTGTGATATCCCGGCATGGCATACGGTTCCGGTGCAACATGGCTGTCCACCGGCGATCCAGCCTGGATGCCCTTGCAGAATGCGATGATTGCCTCCGCAGATCCCAGTGTCACGGCCTGAATGATATCGTAACGCGGCTCTGAGGCATTCGGCACACAGACATACCCGAGTTTCTCGTAGATATTGGCTGCAAAGATTGCACCTTTCATCGCCGCTGCGACCACGGTCGGTGCCAGAAACAGCCCCTGATAAAAACTGCGGTTGACCCCGAGGGTAGCGCCGACTTCCTTGCCGAGTCCCGGTGCGGTCAGACGGTTGGCACACTGTTCGATCAGATTCCTGCGTCCCACAATATATCCGCCGATCGGCGCCAGTCCGCCGCCCAGATTCTTGATCAGAGAACCTACACACAAATCCGCTCCGACCTGTGTCGGTTCCCGAAGCTGGGTAAACTCCCCATAACAGTTGTCCACCATACAGATAATATCCGACCGGATTCCCTTGACAAATGCGATCAGCTCCCCGATGCGCTCCACAGAGAGTGTCGGCCGGGTCGCATATCCCTTGGAGCGCTGAATGGTGACCAGCTTGGTTTTCGGGTTGATTGCCTGACGGATTCCCTCAAAATCAAACGCTCCATCCTCCAGCAGATCCACCTGACGATAGGTGATACCATATTCGGCGAGCGATCCCGCCGGATTGTGTTCCTTGATCCCGATCACGCCCTCAAGGGTGTCATATGGCTTGCCCACCGGCGAGAGCAGCTCATCCCCGGGTCTGAGGTTGGCGGCCAGCGCCAGAGTCAATGCATGTGTTCCGCAGGTAACCTGTGGTCTGACCAGTGCATCCTCCGTCTGGAATACCTGGGCATAGACCGTCTCCAGCGTCTCCCTTCCCAGATCATCGTATCCATATCCGGTCGAAGACTCAAAGCAGGCCGCGCTGACACGGTTATCCTGAAACGCCTTCATAACCTTGATCTGATTGTATTCTGCAATGCGGTCCACTTCCTGAAACCGCTCCTTCAATGTCTCCTCAATATCGCTGCAGTATTCCACAACATCCGGGCGAATCCCCGCCTGTGCATAATACTCTGTCAGCTCCTTATTCATCTCGTTCACTATGTCCTCCCTCTTCTATGCAATGGTGCTCTTTCAGATCCTGAATGCACCATTCCAGTAACTGTTCTTCTCTGCCGAACCGGCTTTTGTCCACCCAGCAGACTTCCTTTTCTCTCCGGAACCAGGTCATCTGGCGCTTTGCAAAATGTCTGGTCTCCTTTTTGATCGTATCAAAGGCTTCCTCCATGGAACAGTTTCCGTCCAGTGCATCCAGGATCTCCTTGTATCCCAGTCCCTGCATGGAAACCATCCCCCTGTGGCAACCCTGTTCCTTCAATGCTGCCACCTCATCGACCAGTCCCTCCTGCCTCATCTGATCCACTCTTTGCTCAATGCGTTCATACAGGAGCTCTCTCGGCAGACACAACACATAATACCGGAAATTATATGGGGATGTCCGCTCATGCTGCTCTGCATTATGTGAGGACAGTGTCTGACCAGTCTCATGATAAAATTCCAGGGCACGGATCACTCTCTTGACATTGTGATGGTGAACCGACTTAGCAGTCACCGGATCCACCTTTTTCAAAAGATCGTGCAATGCCTCGCTGCCATGTTCAGCCGCATAACGCGTCAACTCCTCACGGTACGCTCCATCTGTATCCTGTTTTCCAAAATCAATGTCATACAGCACAGACTGGATATAAAATCCGGTCCCGCCCACGAGGATCGGAATGTGCCCTCTCTCATAGATCTCCTCCATATACTGCCGGCATTTCTGCTGAAACAGCATGACATTGAACTCCTCCGAGGGATCCAGTTCATCGATCAGATAATGTGGCACGCCCTGCATCTGATCCGGTCGGATCTTGGCCGTTCCGATATCCATCTGACGGTACACCTGCATGGAATCCGCAGAGATAATCTCTCCTCCGACCGCTTTGGCCAGACCGATCGACAACGCTGTCTTACCCACTGCAGTGGGCCCCGTCAATATAATTAATGGTCTTTTCTCCATATCAAACAATCCTTTTGAATTTTTTATCGATCTCAGTGCGTGTCATCTTGATCATTGTCGGTCGACCGTGAGGGCAGTGATATGGGTTCTCACATGCCATCATCTCCAGAAACAGTTCCTTCATCTGATCCACCGGCAGTACATTGCCACCCTTTACGGCAGCCTTGCAGGACATTGTTGCCACTCTGTCCCTGAGAATCTCCGGCGTCTCATGTCCCTGTCTCGGTGCCAGGGTATCAATGATCTCCTTGAGAAGTTCCGACTCACCGACATCTGGCAGATGCGCCGGCACTCCGGTCACCGCATACTCATGCCCTCCAAACGGTTCCACAACGTATCCAAGCTGTTCCAGGACGTTGCCATGTCTGGACAATGCCTCCTCCTGCGCCATGGACAGGGAGACAATGATCGGCGGCTGAAGCTGCTGTGTCATCACCTCATGCTGCAGGATCTTTTTCATAAACCGCTCATACAATACCTTCTCATGCGCAGCGTGCTGATCTACCATATACATGGAATCCTCATACTGTAAGATCCAGTAGGTTCCAAAGACCTGTCCGATGATCTGACATTCTTTCTTTCCCTGTTCGGACAGAATACCCTGATGAAACATCGTCTGCTGTTCAAATTGCAGTTTCGCAGGTTTTGGCACAGCGGATGTTTCTTCCTGCGGAAGATTGGGTTCCTGCAAAGGCTGCGTTTCCTGTGCCGGAGACTCCACATTGGCCGCCTGTGCCTGTGTCTCGTGCGATAAAACCTGTTCAGCCGAAGCCTTTTTCATGAACCGATCCTCCGGCATCGAATCCGTGTTCGCCGCTGTCTGATAATTTGCATGCTCCCGTACCAGATCGTTTGACGCAGTCTGCTCTTTCGCTGCAGACCGGCTGTTTCGTACGGCCTGCGCTTTCCCGGCACGTTCCAGAGCTTCCTGTCGCATCTTCTCAAAAATTTCCGGCTCGCGGATCTGAGTCTTCTTTGTCTTTGTCTCTTTCTTCTCCTCATCAAGACTCACTGAGGTCACAGGCTCACGGAACCTCAGCGCCTCACTGACCGCATGGTAAATACTCTGATATACTCCCTGGGAATCCGTAAATCGAAGTTCCATCTTCTGAGGATGGACGTTGACATCAATCTTCGTCGGGTCGATCTGTATATGCAGTACGGTAAACGGATACCTGTGCTGCATCACATAGGGCTGGTATGCGTCCTCGATCGCCTTCTGAACCACATTGGACTTGATGTAACGTCCATTGATAAAGTAATTCATATAGGTGCGGTTTCCTCGGGATACGGCCGGCTTTCCGATAAATCCACTCAGATGGCAGCTGATCTCACTGGCCGACACCTCCACCAGATTGGCCGTGATCTCCCGTCCATAGATCGGATAGATCACATCTTTCAGATTGCCATTGCCTGAGGTATGCAGTCTGGTATTGTTCTGATTGATAAACCGGAACGAGACGTCCGGATGGGAAAGCGCCATATGCTCCAGCATGGAACTGATATATCCTGCCTCCGTGGGCGGCGTCTTCAAAAACTTCAGTCTGGCCGGCGTATTGTAAAAGAGGTTTCGCACCAGGATCGTGGTTCCCTCCGGGCATCCCACTTCTTCCAGAGACTTTTCCTGTCCGCCCTCGATCACATACCGGCTGCCCACCAGCTGTTCCCTGGTCTTGGTGATCAGTTCCATCTGGGAGACAGACGCAATGCTGGCCAGAGCCTCACCTCGGAATCCCAGCGTATGCACATTCATCAGATCCTGCGCTGACGCAATCTTGCTGGTTGCATGCGGAGTAAACGCCAGAGGAATATCCTCCGGCGTCATGCCACTGCCATTGTCGGTGATCCGGATCAGCGATTTTCCGCCATCGCGGATCTCTACCGTCACAGAGGTAGCCCCTGCATCCATCGCATTTTCCACCAGTTCTTTAACCACGGCCATCGGCCTCTCCACCACCTCACCGGCGGCAATCTGATTGATCGTCTCCTGACTTAAAATCTGTATCTTGCTCATTTTACATTCTCTCTTTTAATTTTAACTGCATTTTGTATAAGATATTCATCGCATCGATCGGAGTGGTCGTGGAAAGATCCAGATCGTGAAGTTCCAGAATGATATCATCTGTCTTGATGTTCTCATTCGTGGATCCAAACAGGGACATCTGCCCCATCTTCTCCGCCTCCACCTCAGACCGGCTCTTTTTGCGTCCGCGCTTCTTTGTGCCGGTCTGCTTATCAATGTCATATGGATAATCCGGAAGTTCTTCCTCCCAGTCATCCTCCACATCGATCTCCTGTGCCTTTCCTGTAATATCATGTTCCATCAGCTGATCGCAGATCTGTCTGGCACGTTTGAGCACCGGATCCGGAACACCGGCCAGTTTGGCTACCTGTATGCCATAACTCTTATCCGCACCGCCCTTGATGATCTTGCGCAGGAAGATAATATCTTCCCCGGCTTCTTTGACGGCGATACAGTAGTTATCCACACTGTCCAGCTTTCCTTCCAGTTCCGTCAGTTCATGGTAATGTGTGGCAAACAATGTCTTGGCCCCGAGCAGTTTGGTATTGGCAATGTGTTCTACCACAGCCCAGGCAATGCTGAGTCCATCAAAGGTACTGGTACCGCGCCCGATCTCATCCAGGATGATCAGACTGTTTCTGGTGGCATTGCGAAGGATGTTGGCAACCTCTGTCATCTCGACCATAAAGGTACTCTGGCCGCTGGCCAGATCGTCAGATGCACCGACACGGGTAAAGATCCGATCCACCAGACCGATATGCGCCTCTCTTGCAGGCACAAAGGAACCGATCTGCGCCATCAGCACGATCAGTGCCGTCTGACGCATATAGGTAGATTTACCGGCCATATTCGGCCCGGTAATGATACTGATCCGGTGATTCTCCTGATCCAGATACGTGTCATTAGCCACAAACATATCATGCGCGATCATCTGCTCCACCACCGGATGGCGTCCCTCTTTGATCCGGATCTTTCCGTCCGTCGCAATCTCCGGACGGACAAAATTACCTCGCTCCGCTACCACGGCAAGCGAGGCCAGCATATCGACCTCACCAATGATCTTGGCAGTCTTCTGCACGCGGACCAGCTGATCATATATGGCATCCCTGACCTCACAGAACAGATTGTATTCTAACGTAAACAGCTTGTCCTCCGCACCGAGGATCGTGTCCTCCAGTTCCTTGAGTTTCGGCGTCGTATAACGCTCTGCATTGGCCAGCGTCTGCTTGCGCGTCCAGTCATCCGGTACCATATCCTTGAAGGAATTGGTCACCTCCAGATAATATCCAAACACTTTATTATATTTGATCTTAAGATTCTTGATCTGTGTGCGTTCCTTTTCCTCCTCCAGAAGCTGTGCCAGCCAGTTTTTGCCCTCGGTCTTGGCCTGGCGCAGGCGGTCCACTTCCTCATGATAGCCGTCACGGATAATACCTCCCTCACGAACCGATAACGGTGCCTCCTCCGAGATAGCCCGGTCGATCCTGCTGCACAGATCCTCCAGCTCATCCATCTTCTCTCCGAGAGAGTGCAGGATCGTGTCCGCCTCAAACGAAGTCAGCGTATAACGGATGGCGGGAAGCATAGATAACGATTGTTTTAATGCAATCAGATCTCTCGGATTGGCACTGTGATAGCTGATCTTTCCGATGAGACGCTCCAGATCATAGATCGGTGCCAGATATTCCCGGAGCTCCTCCCGGGAAATGGCATTGTCATTGAGGGCTGCCACCGCGCCGAGTCTCTCATCGATGCGCTCCTTATCCACCAGCGGCTGCTCGATACAGTGCCGCAGCGTTCTCGCTCCCATCGCGGTCTTTGTCTTGTCAAGAACCCAGAACAGGGATCCTCTCTTGGCCTTTTCGCGCATGGTCTCGCAAAGTTCCAGATTGCGTCTGGTGGAGCGGTCCAGCAGCATATAACTGCCCGGGGTATATGGTTTGATCGTCGTGATATGATCCATCGGCGTCTTCTGTGTCTCACTCAGATACTGCATCACGCATCCGGATGCCGTCACAGCGATCGTATAGTCATCCAGCCCCAGCCCCGACAAGGTGGAGACATGAAAATGATCCAGAAGAGCCTGTTTACAGCGCTCCTGGTCAAAATGCCAGTCCTCAATGGAGCCCAGGGCAATCCCAAGTCTTCCCCGAAGGTCCTCTACATCGATTCCCGAGAGCAGAAACGATTCATTGCAGACAATCTCTGACGGCATAATCTTCCCGATCTCATCGAGCAGTTTGCTCTCTGTATCAAATTCTGTCGTATAAAAATCTCCGGTGGACACATCGACATAGGCAATACCATAGGCATTGGTCGTATAGACAACACACATCAGATAGTTGTTGCGTGTCTCATCCAGAGACTGCATGTTAATATTGGTGCCGGGGGTCGCAATGCGGATCACCTCACGTTTGACAAGTCCCTTTGCCAGCTTGGGATCCTCGACCTGCTCGCAGATAGCCACCTTATATCCCTTGCCAACCAGTTTATCGATATAGACATCTGCCGCATGGAAAGGTACTCCACACATCGGGGCGCGTTCTTCCAGACCACAGCTTTTGCCTGTCAGCGTCAGCTCCAGTTCCCTGGAACAGGTCCTGGCATCGTCAAAAAACATCTCGTAAAAGTCCCCTAAACGATAAAAAAGAATACAATCCTTGTATTCCTCCTTCGTCTCCATATACTTTTGCATCATCGGCGTAAGTGGCATATGTATTCCTCCTGTTTGTAAAAAATGAGCAACACTATAAGCCGAGTTCTGTATCAAACAATCATCTATCTAGGCTTACTGTTACCAGCAAGCTCAAGCAACCTACCCGAGACACGACGGGCCGCCGTATCGTCTCTGTTCGGTCTTGCTTCGGATGGGGTTTACACAGCCCTCTCTGTTACCAGAGAAGCGGTGAGCTCTTACCTCGCCTTTTCACCCTTACCACAAAACTGTGGCGGTTCTTTTCTGTTGCACTGGCCTGGGAGTCGCCTCCACCGGACGTTATCCGGCATCCTGCCCTGTGAAGCCCGGACTTTCCTCACCTGCGGTCTTTCGACACTTGCAGCCGCGATTGTCTGTGCTGCTCATTCGTTTCATTTTATCATGAGGGCAATCAATTGTAAAGAAATTAGTAGTGATTATCCTCCTCAATAACCTGGATCTCAAGGTATTCAAAGTCCAGGCTCTCGATGAAATTATCCTGATAAAACCGTGTTCTGGCAAGCCTCTGGAATTCGCGTACATTGGAGTCCAGCCAGATCGGCTGGCCCACGTCGAATGCATGGCAGGCCTCCTCCAGTGCACCAAACACTTTCCGGGTACGGCTCTTGTCCGTGGCACAGTCCACGATCGTCACATCATCGATCATTCGGTTTTCATGAAATTTCTTGACCCAAAGTCGAAACATGTCTCCTCCTGTCCTCTCATCTATCTGGTCGTCAGATGATTGATATTTTTGATCAGTACGCTGATGGTTCCATCCGGATTGGTAATAAACTCCACCTGATTGACATCCTCGTACTGTTCCATCGGAATGCGGATCTCAATGCCGGTATCGGTCTTG